>Ga0307510_10000072_pt1 | contig 76086 bp, 104 predicted proteins | sample 12_EM_MG_FD_207224 | JGI IMG/M metagenome (GOLD analysis project Ga0307510, IMG submission 207224) | Populus trichocarpa ectomycorrhiza microbial communities from riparian zone in the Pacific Northwest, United States - 12_EM | ecosystem: Host-associated > Plants > Roots > Unclassified | place... | reverse complement strand
TTTCATTTCCCCCTCAAGTTCTACCAAGAAGATATCGTACAACGCAATAATTCTCATCACTCTTACGGTATTGTTTTGGTGAGTAGCTAAGTTTTCCCCTTTATTCAGCTTGGCTCATCCCCATGGTCTTGTAGAGATGCTGGCACGACTCTGATGACACGCCACCGCCGCAAGACCAGCATGACCCACTGATGAGGCCGCTTGAGAAGGGAGAAGTCGGGGTGTCCTTCTTTCCCAATGGCGTCCGCGAAATTTTACCAGAGTCAGAATTTACTCTTGTAGATCGCATGTTTCAGCCGGGAGATTTGTGCAAGCGGAGAATTGACGATGTGCGCTCCGGAGTGATTACCAGTGTCGACGTCAAAGGCCGTCTCGAACACGCCATTAGTGGTGAACCCGTTCCCGATTGGAAAAGCATGAATGACATTGAGACTCCGGCGGATGTTGATATTGGAGACTATGTGGCTTGTGACAATTGGATTGGCCAGGTGCGCCCCTCGTCTCTCTGCGAGGTCTCTACTGCGCTTACACTTCATCAGGTTGTCGAGGTAAGACCGCTTGTCCACATCCTAACACGACATCATCCTGATCCATACAAGCTCTTTGATGAAGCTGTCGTGGATGTTTCCAACGGACAGCTTGTGCGACTGCCGGAATTAAGTTCTCGTTTGACCGTTGGGGAGAAGGGCAGCGTAAGTTGCCTTCGTTGTTAATCCTGGAGATGATCGTCACGTCCTGTTTAGGATATCATCCCTCCACCCGCCAGTGTCGGTAATTTGTTTGGGCTCTTTTCACGACCACTCCGAAGTGGTCATACCGATACAGTCGTAGACGTCAAACATAGCGTTCTGGCCATCTCATGGCTGGCTATCAATCAGTCGGTGAGCCTTTCTGTGCCCTCCTCTGCTCATGATTTTCTCAAGTTGGGATCAGTTGCCGGCTGAGGTCGCACAAAGCGTTTCCCGCCCAGGACGTTTTTGGTCAGGGGAAAACCTTGCCAAACTGAAGTTAGTACGCAGCAGAGCAGAATGGATGATGCGTGTCGGGGATAAGGTTATTCTAAAAGATGCCGCAAATCTTCCCTCCACCCGGCATGGCAAGGAAGGGGAACCGTATGGCGTCATCGAAGTCCGTGTTTATGTCGTGCGAGAGACGCAAACCACGGTGGAAGTCCTTTGGCAGGATGGTTCAACAGAAACTATGCCAACGACCAAGCTGATCCCTTATTTAAATCCTGATGAGTACGACTGTTGGTGAGTGGTGAGACACTGCTGCCTCCCATTTGTGCTGACTGATCCCTTGGTAAGGCCTGGCGATCACGTCCTTTGGAAGGGCGAAGACGAAAAACGTGTCGCTGTAGTACAGAGTGTCAACGCAGTGGACAGAACGGCCACTATCCGATTCAGTGATACTAGCTCGATCGAACTCGCGTCCGTACTTGAGCTCGACCCTCATGGAACGAATGACTGGTCAGCTGTGGCGCCCACCACATTCGACGGTCTAGGTGTTCGACGGGGTGATTTTGTCTTCATCCACCGCGAAGGCACTACTAATGGCTTGGAGAAGCCAAGGGTGCCTCGAATAGGTGAGGTTGAGCCTTGGGTACGAGAGTTACCCGTAGTGCACCCCGATGGCCACTATGGAGGATGGCGCAAGGCCATGGCGGACGTTGGCATGGATATCGCTCACAGGCGCGAGCAAGATCATATCGTCGAGGGTAAAATTCGCAAGCCAAGTCCAGACGACACATCACTGAATTGGTTCGGAGAAGTTTCTAACGTCTGTTTCACACCTCTTTAATTGCAAAGTCTTAAAACTGACTGACAGCAATAGCTAGGATTGGACGGCAGTGTGGAAGTTACTTTACCAAACAGCGTGGTTGGGAAGTACCCCCTGGAACGCCTCACACGGTTGTATGATACCTTGGAGCAGCTAGAGGATCTCTGGGGAGAAGGCTCCGCGCAAGATGACCCAGAGAACGACCACGTCCACGACCGCGATACCGAAGTATGGGCGATGGATGAAGACGGACAATGGCAAACGCAATCCAACGGTGATGAGAACGACGAATGGGAGGAGACTGATGAGGACGACGATTACGTGACGGAAGTCGAGGGCGATGCACAGATGGACGACATATATGCCCCGTACAACGAGGTCAATGCAAGTGGGTGGGACCACATCGTCCCAACGATGACATCGATTCCCCCAGATCAACAGGACTCGGCATCGGTCTCTCAAGTTCCATCGTCCACTTTACGGTCGCCGTCTCCTGACGTACCCACAGATGCTACTGAGAAAGAGGATACGTTCGTTGACGGGACCGTCGTTAGTGGGGTTGACGAGGACCGAGACTCCCACTGGAAGCGCTTTGAAATTCTTCCTGAAGCACCACACGATCATGCATTCTTCAACTCTACACCATCACAACCTTCTCGCAACTTCTTAACGAGGTTACAAAAAGAGTACCGTGCCTTGTCGAGTAGTTTGCCAGGTCGGTCATTACCAACCCTTCTTGTGGCACATTACTTAAGATTAGAGACAGAATCTATCGTCGTACGAGCTTATGAAAACAGGTCGGACCTGCTCCGTTCCCTCATTATCGGTCCAGAAAACACACCATATGAAGATGCGCCATTTGTCATTGATTGGATGTTGGACTCAGACTTTCCACAAAGTCCTCCAATTGCTCACTTCCTCAGCTGGACGAACGGAAACGGTCGTGGTGCGTGACGAGCCGTTCCTCTCAACGCTGACATCTGTATCATGTGATATTCTAGTCAATCCGTAGGTACCGTTGCCTCATGTCACCGAGCGTTGCATTCAACGCTGGTTGCTTTAGGAACCTGTACGAAGAGGGCAAAGTCTGTTTATCTATTCTTGGCACATGGGCAGGAGACAGAAGCGAATCGTGGAGTCCATCGCGATCATCGCTACTCCAAGCCCTGGTTTCCATCCAAGGCCTCGTGTTGGTGAAAGAACCGTACGTACACCCAATTCACTTTGCATCGCTCAAACGCCTTCTCTCTCTGACTCGATCCGCGGGGTGGTGCTCTGGGTAAAAAAAAAAAGTTGGTTCTGCGAACCTGCGTACGACAAGCTCCGTGGGACCGAGGAGGGCATCATCAACAGCCGGCTGTACAACGAAAAGGCCTACGTCCTCTCGCGCGGCTTCGTGCGGCGCGCGCTCGAAATCCCCCTCGGCTCGCTCGAGTCGGAAATCGACTGGCTGTACCACAAGCACGGCCGGCTCGCCAAAGTGCTCTGCGACGCCCGCGCTCTGGTCGAGAAGAGCCGCCCGGAGGCGCCACAGGAACCGTCGTCGGTTGCTGCCGCCGCCGCCTCCACCACCACCACCACCACTACCGCGGTTGCTGCCCCCGCGCCCGCTGCCTCTGCCTCTGGTGCCGGTGATCGCGACAGGGATCCGGCTGTGCCCCGGTTGACCGCGGGAGGCATCATCACGCTCGAGCGAACATTGACAAAGCTGGAAGCACTCCAACGGTCTCCTTCATAGTATTCATAGAGAAACAAAAATAACTTGGAAGGCGGGTGGATTGTGGAGCGCAGTCGTCATCATTCATCACCATCACTACACGTAGTGCACTTATTACATACAGTACACGTACGAGGACAGCATCTTAGGTGCCATCACCTCGCATACGTTTCTATTTTTGGTACCACTTTGAGCAAGACTGCAAGCACATGCTATACAATTCATTGTACTACAGTTTGGAGCATGCACTGCAGGTTGGCCAAAAATGATTGTTTCGTAGGAGAATCGTCTATTTTTCACCAAAAGTCCTACTGGCAATACAAAACACCTCTTATAACCACGTCAAAAATCATGGGTGAATGTACGGAGCGAATATTTGCTGTGTATCAGGAATGTCCCGGGATGAACGAAATAAGGATAGAAAACACGAGCTTAGGCTCATGCGCAATTTGCGATAATGTGAAGCTAAGCTAGTCGTTAAAGCAGGTGGGGTATGCACAGAACGAAAAGTCCAAACGCGACAGGTATGCAGTGAAGAATGTATGTAATCGAAGCCAGCGCACTTAATGAGCGTCCAGCTCTTCTGGCGAGTGAAGAGCGCGGTAAACAAGATTTAAAAGAAGGATCACAGCTGTGGTGCGGTCCGCAAGATCTTGTGTGGCATAGTTATATGCAACAAAGCAGAGGTATGAAACTCCTCGTACACTAGCTAACACTGGGAAGTGAGCTTGTTCTTCGGGACTGGCTGTCCGTAATCATTGTTCCAGGTTGTCAAATTGTAGTTGCTGTACGCCTCAGGATAACTTCATCAGGGATAGGTCAGCCACGAGTTCATACTCAATAATAAATAGCACAACTGACCTCTTGATGTACGCCTCCGTCGGGAAACCCTTTGGATCACACCCATAATTGATTTGGTCCTTTGGTTGGTAGACGCGGATATAATCAACTCGCATGGTGGTTGGGAATGTTAAGTGAGGAAAGTCTACGAAACCGAATTGCGGTGATATTCCTAGGTTGACAAGAATGTACTGTATACATTTCAGTAAGTGTGATACATCGCGTCAAAATCTACATACCATTGGTTCTTCAGGGATAGGCCGCTGGCCGATCTCGACTAATGGATCAGGTCCCATGCCAGCGCTTAGCAATGTCCAGCTTGGCTGGTTGTTTGATACCCAGGTGACATACTGCCCAAACTCAGTCAGATGGAAATGGTGTGTAGGAGACGACATACAGCATCGCCGGATCCAGGTTTATATTCAAAACCATAAACGGAGAAACCACCTCCACTTAGCTCGTAGGCCGTCTGGTCGGTGGTTGTAAGAGCAGAAACAGCTTGCTGGTACACCCCACCCCTGTACGTATTCAGCTCCGTTATACTGGAGTTATAAACGCTGGTGTAATTGGTCATGTAAGTATAGTTGAAGTTGAATGGCTGGAGAGGTGGTGTGTAAGCTGTAAGGATCACAAGCATGTGGATACACGCACGGCAAATTGACAGGATTGGGAGACTTCGCCAATCCAATTACTAGTAATTGGGTCCTGTCTAGCCTGAAAGAGAGCGGGGTCAAATTTTCAGAATTAGGGATAAGTCGCTCTCATACGTACAGTCGCCTCGAAAATGTCGATCTCTGGCGCAGACCTCCCAACAAACGTCCCGTCTGGGTGCATAGGTCCAGGATGCGATTCACCGGAACACGTACAGCGAGATAATCGTTGACCCTCAAGATAAGAGAGCGCATCGTCGTGGTATGGGTCTCCATTGCCGGTCGCCGCAACTGGCAGGCCGTCCAGGCTCTGATTACGAAGAGTTCCGAAATCGCATGAATCGTATGAATACGGCCACTATCGTAGGATAGTTTGTATGTTCAACAGGGATCGATTAGAAGGGGACAGGACCACGTACTAAGCCGTCGAGGGAAGCGCCATATCCGGCGCGGCCAAGGTTCCCCAGGGTCCAGATAGCAGGCCACAAGCCTACTACGTCACTTGCTCCAGGTAAGGAAACATTGGCAAGAATGAGGCCGCCTGTGAAACAAAACTTGTTCCATGACGACACCATACCACCCGTGTAATTCAAGTCGTGATTCTCCTTTTTACTGAGAGTGATCTCGAGAGCACCATTTTTTGTAATAACCGCTTCGGGGTCGTACCACTCGAGGTTGCCTGTTTGCCAGTAATGAAGGTCGACGGCCTCGAAATATGGGTCGTCACCGGGGTAGAAGGTGCGATTTGGGAGATTGAACTCGTCAGAAAATACCAACTGAAGTTCCTGAGTCTGATCGTGGAAGGAGGTAATGGTCCAAGCATCCTGAGGGGTGTCCGCGTCGACGAGAAGACGGCTACCAATGATCTGAGGAACCTGTTAGACGGGTAATGGAGTCAGTGCAAGAACTGAAAGGAATTAGAAGGATATCCCGACTTGTCCAGAACTGTTAGTTCCCCCAAAGTTGAATCCACCTTGCCGAGAAAGGGGCTGCTTTGTGAAAAAGGTAAGTATTGGATAGCCGGCGCTGTTGAGAGAGTCGACATGAGCCGGTAAGTAGATTTCAAAGCAGGAAGACGAACAATAGAGCAAGTAGGACGATGACCAGAACGGTCAAGCAGCCAAGGTTTGTGAGACCACGATACGTAAATATCGAGCCTCCCCTGTCATTCCTCCTGTCACGTTTAGGGTCGGGGTTGTGAAGGTAGTCGTCGGGCTCGTGGTGGTTAGGAGAAAGATCGGAGCCCCAGGAAGCAGGGTCGGGAGATAAAGAAAACTAGAAGCAAGATAAAAAGAAAAGAGGGAGAAGGGTGAGTTTGGGGCCGTAATGCAGGAAGGATAGTGGTACACGTACTTTTTCTGATATTGACGGCACCAAGGCGGCCCTGCTACCCATTGGTGAAGGATAGGGAGACTCATTCTAAGGGTATGTGAGATAAATGAACGGCAAGTAACACGGAATAAGAGACACTGACAAGGGAAGAGGAGCTGAGGGGTGTGGGAGGTGGGCCCCGTAAGAGCGCGGCCTGCACGCTCGTTTGTCGTGACGGAAGAAGATTTGTTGTGGAGGTGGCTTCCAGGTTGGCGACATAGTGCTTGGAGGGCCGTCTGGCCATGGTGGAAAAGAGGGAAAAGTTAAGGGATAGCGGTAGTGATACAAGGGAGGGGAAGTGGAGGAAAAGAAAGGACGAGTTGAGTGAGAGAGTGAGAGCTGCGAGCTCGGTTGTCTGACCGTGCGTTGGGAGGAAGATTTGTGCGAGCGAAACGAGATGAAACAGAGGTCATCACTCGATTATGTAATGCATCAACCTGGTCCGATCGGTATCGGTATCGTGCCCGTTCCGTTCTACAAACTTGTGTCCTTATTCGCGCCCGTCGTCGTACCAGCGCCTTCGCTCAATCCCAAGACGCCGCCCTTGCCACCACCTCGTAATTCCCCCGCCGCTCGTTCAACACGTCCCAGCCCTGTCAACTCCCCGCCTTCCCCACCCACCTCCATCCCTTTCTCGGCCGCCATCGCATCGATCTTCTTCAGCCGGGCTAGCACCGCCATGTTCGCTCGTTCCAAAGCCTCCACCCCTTCGCCGCCTTCCCTTACCAGCAGAGCACCTAGCACGCGCGACTTTTGCGCCCGATAGTTTGCTCTTGACACAGTTGGCGCATGAGAGAGCAGTGCGTCACCCCGCGCACGACTCGGCCCAGTTCCGGTCCCACTCGCCATTCGACTCACAGAGTCAGTCCGGTCCAGCCATCGATCGAGTCCGGCGATAGCTTCTTTCGCCCTTTTCGCCACGTCGCGCTTCGACGGTCGTCCCTTCTTTTTTGGGACCTTCATTGGCCTCGTCATAGCTTCTTGCGTGTTGCTTGGGCCAGGCACAGAAGGGTCGAGTTCCGGCTCCAACGGAAGGGCCCGCGTATCTCTTTGGCTCGTCTCGTCCACATCTTCAATATACACCTCACGCGGGAGTACACGAGGGTTATACGACCCTAGTCCGGATACTGGTAACAGGTGGAACGTTTTCGCGTTTATTAATGCAGACAGGACCTGGGAAGCATAAGGGGCTAAAATTGCCGAGACCGCGCTTGGCATTTCGAGGAGTAATTCATACTGGTCTGTTATCGTGGAATTGTCAAGTCGCCGAGCCCAACCAGGGTAGAACAGCACCCACCAATGGCAATATCAACATGGATTATAGAGTAGAGCGGTATTTGAGTGTCTTGTGGTTGTGTAAAATAGAAAGTATATAATCCAAAAAGGGCGACAAGTCTGCGTATGGGCTCGACGTGTTCCGCAAAACGTTCTAAGTCGGTGACCATATTTATCAATGCAGTCGTGGAAGTGTGAGGATTACACACCGACAAAGAGTCTACATACGACGGTTAAGAATGTGTGGCGTGTACGGGCGTCGAAGACTTTGAGGTGCATGTAAGTCCAACCTTGCTCTTGCCATATGCGCTTGAATAGAGAAAATGGTGCCGTGGCACCTTGCGCATACTCATGAACAAATAAATCGGTGAGCCTGTCTATGTCCGTACGACAGGTGTTTACAAAGAGGGAGGAGGTGAAGAAAGGAGGCTGTAGGATGAGATCTCCGCGCGCTGCTGACGGTGTGGGTGCGAGTGACATCGCCGGCCCGAGATGACCTTGGAGTCGTGTTGTACTGTACCTTCAAGTTGCTGCCAACAACCAACTCGATGAGCACCCTTTTACGTCGACCAGCGCGCACTCTCTGCTTCTTCTGCCAGACGTCCATCTCACCCCCACCGCCTCAGCCACTCTCCTTTCTCTGCCCTCATTGCGCCTGCTGGAACCACTATGACGCGGACGGCAACATCCTCTCCGATGATCCTGCCATGCACGACGAGTCCTTGAACCGTAGATCGTTCGCTCGGCGAGGTGCGCCTTCCCTCTCTTATCCTCTCCTTCACATATACCGGCCTCTGAGCTCCGCATCTGCAGCGTCCCCACGGAAAGATCGCCTCCTCACCACCTTTGGGAACGCACCCTTCTGCTCTGTGTGCCAATCAAACCAGAGGCTCGTCAACAGCCTCCTATCGAGCTACCTACCGCCTTCCGATGACGTGCGCCCCCCTTGCCCGTACGCGCTCTTAAAAGCTGTAAAGGCTCTTACCATCTGCGTCCCGCATCGTTTGTTCTGCAGGATCCCGATTACGCACCCCGCCTCGCAGGTTTCGCGGCCTACAAAGCTTCCATCTACGCGCGCTACCCACTCGCCTGCGAGAGGTGTGCCCCCCTCATCGAAGAGGAGATACGAAAAAAGGACGACATGGCGCGTTCGAACGCGCTCGGATCGTGGCTGAACGAGAGCAAAAAGAAAGACACGCGACGACAGCGGGTTGCGCTGTCGAGCATGGATCGGCACAAGCTATCCCGCGAGCTGCGATGGTGGACCGCGCGCGGCGCTTTATGGGTGGCTACCTTGTTCGTGGCTGTATCTGCTGATGTGGCCGGTGCGTCCTCAGCGCGTTTTAGTCTTTCTGCTCGTGTTGACTTTCCCCTCGCGATCTCCAGGCGCCATGGGTCATCTGACGTTACCAGAATGGGGCTCACTTGTTCCATTACTCCCGATTCTGACCCTCTTCTCCATACTCTGGACGGCTTGGTTGCCCACCTATGCACATTTTCGGAGAGCAGAGCTCCAGGGCCGGAAAGTGCGCATGCGTGGCAGGGAACGATACATTGTAAACATATTTTATTAGAGGAAACTCATCGCCCATCTGCTCACTCCGCGTCATCCCATAGATATTACAGGCCGCAGTGTGGGCGGGGAGAATGCTCACCACAAGTTTGATTGCGTTGCCCTGGTATCGTCCTTCCTTGGACTTCTTGTCCTTGCTCTCCCGTCCTGCTTCGGTCGGCAGTCGGATCTACTTTGCTTTCGTACTGTGCTTTGAAGTTTTCGTAAGCAAAGACTACTCTCAGCTTCTCTCTCTCACCCTAATATCTAATGTGACGCCCACCAGATATTCATTTACTCCTTCCTCACCCTTCGCCTTCATCGGGCGCCATCCGTACGCCTGATAGACTCTTCCACCTCCCGTGCCTGCACCCCAACCACGGGCGCCTCCTCGCGCCTCTCTCATACCCCCCCTCCCAACGTCACAACGACCACCAACGCGACGAATGCCGCTTCACACCACAGCGGCTACAACCTCGACCCGCCCACGCTACTCGACAGCCTCTCCCTCTCCTCCGCGTCAATCCCCCTACGCACGTGGCACGCGTCGGGACCCGTCTTCGGCCACGCCTCTCTCCGACCAGCCACCTTTTCCCACCCGTCGTTGTCCTCCTCGCCGCCTCCGCCGCAACGGGCACACTCGGCATCATCTTCCCTCATGCCCGCGTCGCAATCGCGCGACGCAGAAATGCGTCCGCGGGACCGGGACGACGAGGACGACGACGCGATGGATTGGTCGCCGACCGCGTCCCCTGTGCGGCCCGAGCAGGCCTCACGCGGTCCTTTGCCCGCGCGGAAAGCAACGGACGCGACCACGGGCCTGGAGGCGTTGTTTGAGCGGACGAATATCATCGACATGTCGGAGCCGGGTATGTCCAGGCGAAGGGGAGGGGTGACGAGGAGCACGCAGACATGGTCGTGGGGTTGGGTATACGCGCTTTCGCTGGTTCCCTTGGTCGGTGTGGTGATGTATTACCATCTTCGATGAGCGTCTCGCTTGCTCGCATTACCTTAGGTGGATGTGTTTTTCCGGCCAGTCATTTGAATGAAATGAACTTCGTTCTACGTCCTGCTTTACTGTATTGAAAGACGTCCACATTGACGAGAGGGAGAGAAAGGGACCAAAAATTGAAACTGAGATATAGACGCGTGATATACAAGACAAAAAAATTACTACGCAAGCACGCCCATGTATGACGGTGCACGAACAAATCGTCAATGACACTGCTTAAACTCGCGTTGCAAAGTCGAAGGCAAAAAAATATCAGGGGAATGGAGAAAGTGGGGGAAGGAGGACGTTCTACGACACGCAGGACAGGGAGATGCTCTACCACTCGTAGGACAGGGATGAGGGTCTGTTCGGTGTTACTTCGACCGATGAGGAAAGACGGGACAGGTCATTTGAGGGCTGACGTTGCGATTCATCATCACGGGTCGGTTCACTCAGTATCTAGGGCCAGCATTGCCGTAGTCGTAAGCCTCCTGGCTACCCTGGTATTGATGAGCGGGGGCTGGGTAGTCACCGTAGCCTCGATTGACGCTGGGACCACGGTGAAGAGCCTCCTGCATCTGGGGCTGGGGGCTGGGACCACGAGCGAGGTCAGCATAACCAGCACCGGGCGCAAGGGTCGCGGCACCAGCGGTAAAGTCGTGGTCAGGTATAGGGGAGAGTCCACGACCGCCGCTGTTGCTCCGGGAGAGGCCCATCAAGTTGTCGTGACCCGCAGAGTGGAACGAAGACGCATTGGAGGTCATCCTACGGTGAGTGGGGAGACTGCTTTCGTGCTCTGTGGGTTGCCAGTCGACGGGCTCGAGGCGATCCTCGAATTGAGCGGAGGGACGGAACTTCCACTTGCGAATAATGGTCCAGATGATGGCGCAGCCACCAATGGACGCGGCGAGTACGATAAGGATTGTCAAGGTGGTATGAGAGAGGCTGGATGCACCAAGTTGCGCATTGCTCGGAGCAGAGGACGAAGCGGCCGCGACATGGCTCGTGAGTGTGACCGAATCGACCGAGACAGGTTGACCGTTGCCGGTTGTCGACGCGATGTCTTTCTGCGTCGTCGGTGTCGGGGTGTCCGAGGTAGACGAGGTGGAAGAGGTGGAGGAGGGCGTGACGGTAGAGGTTGTAGCGGGGGCAGTCGAACTGATGGTGCTTGACGAGCTGGAGCTCAGACTGGACGACGACGACTGGACCTGTTCAAGGTGAATGAGTATCCAAACATCTTCAAGTAAATGGAAAATGGCCCACAGCGGAACTTGACGCCACCGAAGAGGGGGACAAACTAGAAGCAGATGCAACCACGGAGGACGGTTGAGCGGCCGAAGGAGAAGGAGAGGAGGGTGTACTTGAGGGGGTCGCGGAGGAGCTGTCTTCAGGAGGATTAGCGCCAGCACCAATAGCCCCTCCAGGATCATTGCCACCAAGTTGTTGACGGGCGACGGGAGGGGTTGCCACTCGTCTCTTGATCATGCGATGGAGGTTGTGGTGATCGCGACGACTGGGAGAGTCGGGTGAAATGGCATTGGCGGAAGACGGGCGAGCGAGGGCTAAAAGAAGGGCGAGGGAGAAAAGGAATGTGATGGCAAGCTTGCGATTGAGATGGACGGACATGACAAGAAGAGTCTTAACTTAACCGTCGGTGGACCAGCCGGGTGAGGGAGACGGACGGGAGAGGGTGGTGGGATGGGGGAATGGAGGAAAGGAGAAAAGGCTGAGAAGGAACGCAAAGGCGAGGGGTGGGAACGACTGGTCGCACCGTCATCTGTTTCTTGGCAGTCGCTACCGACTCGCGCTTGTCTCAAAAAAATGATACACGTTGTGGCCGTCGTCAAGGGATATGTAAAAAAAATAAAAGTCCTAATATAGGTCTTCACAAGCCGAGTAAGCAAAGTAAAGTAAAGAAACGGTCTGTGTCCTGTCCCTGTCCTTGTCCCATGTCGTCATATGTACCAAATCCTCTCCCCTAATTGTGGCTCGTGAGCGACCAGCTGCTAAGCGGCACAGACTTCGGCGTCACATAGTCGCTCTGCTGTAGCCCTGGCCACTGGGGGCTGAACAAGACCTGCAAACTATACTGTCCAGCAGGGAGATCAATTATCAACACCGTCACACCCGGGTTCGGTTGGTCCGTCTGCCCCGTTGGCAGCGCCGGATCCCCTGATAATCGCACCGCGTCTCCCGTCGTGAACTGCGCACCCGAAGGTGGGTCCACCATGGCAACCTTCAACGTCTGGCCCTCCAGCGTCAACGTCGCCGACGTCCCACCTGAGTCTACGCTGATTGAAGCATTAGTGTGCATACGCCACATAACACCTCCACTCGCGTTGATGTCATCTTGTAACAGTACTTGCTGCCGTCCGTTTAGAAGTCGGAGCCCGCGTGAGAACGACGTTCTGGACAAACCATGTCAATTGCCTCTAAGTTTCGGAAATAGTAACCGTACTCACACGTTGAAATATGCACTTGTCAGATCATAAACAACATAAGCAGTCGAATCACTGGGCGCTTTGAATACTGTACTTGACTCTTGGGCCGTGCCGGATGAATCATAAGTCATTTTGGGTTGCGCGGTGACATCCTGATTCTGCTGGTTCACCAAAATGGTGTTTTGACCCTCTGTCCGCTTCCTGTAGTACAACCATCGTTGCGCGTCTTGAGCTTCGCTCAAGAAATAACCAGTGGAAAGGTAATCGCCAGAACCAAGTTCGCCAGCCCAGCGATGCCCCAGGGCATCGAGGACAAAGTCACCACAATCGAGATCGCCATGCGCTTGATGTCCCTGGAGTTTCCCCGCTTTGGTTGCCGCGTACAATGCATTGATATCCGTCCAAGAACTTCTCATCGATGTCCATTGATCTCCAGCATTTTGGAAGGCGTGATCAAGCGGAAAACCATTCCAAAAAGCACCGGAAATGCTTGGATCATACCAGAACACACTCCAGGGTTCTGCTGCGTCTGCTTGATCTCGCTGGAACAACGCATATTGAGGAATGTTGAAATATGACCCGTAAAAGGTTATGGAGTTGGCCGTAGTGGAGAACTTGTTTGGGCCGTGGTCGCCATAGTTGAACAACGACGTCGTGCCGAACACATACATGTGGTAAAGGCCAGTGAGGTTGAAGCTCGGATTCGTGGTGAGGAGACCGAAATCGGATCCAGCCGCCGAAATAAGAGATGAAGCCATCTCGGCATGTCCCGTGGTTGCGAAGTACCAATAATTGGCGGTCTCATTATGCGTGCCGTCACTTGTGGGAGCCAAGACGCAGTTTTGGTTCGCGTTGTCAATTGTATAGCCTAACAGGGCCGCGGCGTTGCCTGTTGTGTCGTCGCCAAGGATGGCCAATGCTGCCATGGTAAGGCCACCATTGCAAACGCAGTTCCAATTGCCCCAGACGCCTTTGCTCCACCAGCCCACGGCGGCGGGATCTCCCTGGAATACGGAAACACCTGGTCCAAGGCCGTACAGGTTCAAAGTGAAGCGAATTTGCGCCTTCTGGTCGTCAGTCCAAAAATCATATAGCCAGTCGTAGGCAATGCCAAAGGCCGCAGAAAACTCTGCTGTGTCGAGGAAATGGCCATTGTTCCATCTGTCAGTGGCGGGGCCGAATGTTGTGCTTCCATTGCCTGCAGCATTCTGAGGGAACGAAACTTGTAAACCATGCCGTTCGTGAGGTCAATGAGATGCCCACCTGAATTTCCGTCCAGGTTCTATCTACCCATTTGGTATCATTTGTCATTCTGGCGACATATGCGAACGCCTTGATTCGCATTTTGATTTCACGGGCATTGTCCAGAATGCCACTGGCGCCGTCCATGTGGTATACGACAGGAGGTAGGGAATAGTACGCAGAGGCATTACCAAAAATGGTATTGTTCCAGCTACTAAGGTAGGGGTCCTTCGCGATGCGGGCAGGAAGGGCGTTCCATTTATACTGGGGGGCAATGAGACGCGGGCGATCGGATCGAAGCGATGTGGGGGTCGGATTGGAGGGTTTAAAAGGGTCTTGAGGCCATTCCAAATCCCCGTCAGAAGGGTTATACGTGGGAGTTGAGAAAGCGGCAGTGTTTGTCTGTGAGATTAAGCAGTTCAAAAAAACCAGCTTGCAAAACGAGAAGCTACGTAAAAACGCACGGTGGCGGGGTATACGGGCACCATGTATTCGGAATCGGTTGCAGTGGGGAATACGCCGACGGCATTCTTGGCACTGATGGCAGAGCTAGCTGCAGCAGGACTTCCGGAAGACGATGAACCAGAGCTGGAACTAGAACCATTATGGTTGCGGGTACCGAGGACACCGCCAACCACTGCCCCGGCAATAACGAGGATGCCGACCGGGACGCCAAACTTGATCCATTTGCTTAGGGGTTTCCTTGCGTTTGCCGGGGCTATGTAGCCTGTGGAGGCCGAGTAGTAGGGATCGCCCGAGCCATAAGGCGAGCGACTCTCGAGGGTATCATAGCTGGCCATAATGCCAACGAAGAGGTTGTAAGGAGAGAACCGGTGGGAAAAAAACGAAAGACAAGCAGTGGGGAGGGAGATACAAGGTCGCGTGGGATCAAAAGCTGGCTGCCAGCAGGCATGGGCGCGTCCCTTTTCAGTGCACAGCCAACGGCGCCCATGAACCTTGTTTGGATTTATCATGTAATATTACGAATGATTATTATTAGCTTGTCACTCAAAACTCCCCCAAAAATACTGCTGCAGCACCCATCCCGGTGCCCATGCACATCGAAGTAACGAGAACCTTTAGACCACGAGATTAGAACTGCTCTTAACTGACAAACCTCGGTATGGTCACTAACCTTGCCATGTCTTCGCTCAAGCTCATTCAGACCAGTCACAATCTGTCGTGCGCCTGTCGCTCGTAAGCGAGCACAATGCCACATCAATCACACAGGTTAATTTTAGAACAAAAATAGGACTCATCTAAAGGATGGCCAAAGGCTATGGCACCCCCGTTCGCATTGACCTTCTCAGGGTCAAGTTCTAGCTCGCGCACGCAGTACACGCACATGGAAGCGAAAGCTTCATTGATCTACACCCATCGGTCAAGTTGACGCCGTCCTTATATTTACTTGTCCCGCGTACCTCGAAGAGATCTACTTCTTCTTTTATGAGGCCAACCTTTGCTAAGACTTTCGGAATGGCAATAGTGGGACCAATGCCCATGACGCGGGGCGCCAAGCCTGGGCGCATGTCTTGATTGACAGGCCATCAGAAGACGGGCCTAACTCACCTATGACAGCTGTATTGACATACTTGGCAAGGATTCGAAGCCCTAAATCCTCTGCCTTTTGTCTTGTCATTAGCAGCACTGCAGCAGCACCGTCTGTGATTTGACTTGCGTTTCCCCCTGTCGTTTGCGAGGGTGGCCACTGAGGGAAGGCCGGCTTGATCTTCAAAAGGGTAGCCTTGGTGGTTCCATGACGGATCCCATCATCCTTTGTTACAGTAACTTTCTTACGGGCACCGGTCGCAGGATCCTTCTGATAGGAAGTAAATGGCACGATCTCTTTTGCGAAGTAACCTGCTCTGTCGGCGGCCTCTGCACGCTGAAATGATTTGGCAGAAAAATCGTCCATGTCCTCTCGTGAGATGTTGAATTCGCCCGCAACGTTTTCGCTTGTCCAGCCCATAGGTTGTAGCGCATCGCTTGCAGGGCCGCAGCTCTTGATGTCCTCGCTCGCACCCGCCGGGCCAACGTCTGGACTGGGATGCAATGTCAGCACGGAACGACTTCAGGCAAGCAGGGCTGGAAAGTCACTTACTTCCACGACATACTCTCCACGCCAACAGCTAGTCCCACGTCAATTTGGCCTGCCCGGATCTCGTTTGCGATGGTCGTAACAGCGAGGAGACCCGAAGAACAGAACCGATTCAGTGTTTGAATGGGCACGCTTTCGGGAATTCCAGCTGTCAATGCGGCAGTCCGTGCCTCATACGTCGGTCCCTTCGCGAGTACTGTGCCAACGCAGATGTCCTCAATAATTGCGGGGTCGATCCTGCTATGGTTGACCGCTTGCTGGGGAATGATGTAAACCTCTTAATGTTGAGGTAGTTATCGAGACAGAACGTACTCTGAACATTTCAGCTAAAAGTTCATCACTCCTGAATATGCACGGCCACATGAACAGTGATTGTCTAGAAAAGAAAGAAAGGAACTCACCGCATATCTTTAAACCCTCCCTTCTTTGCCTTACACAGTGGTGATCGGATGGCCATAGTGATGACGACATCGTCTGGATTTTTACGCTGAAGCACAGTGAGCTTGGATGGCCCTGTCATTTGGAACGATGATAGACTGGAAAAGTGTTGTGTCCCAAAAACTGAGCCTCGTTTGAATAGCGAAGGGAAAGTGTGTTTACCCGAGAAGCTGGCTACTACTGTAAGCTGTCTCGGTGATCCGGCCGAGGAATTCATCCTGATCGGCAGACCCCGCACAGGAGAGAGTTACATGAGCCCCGCAATGCGATAGACGTTACGGTCCTCGCCTCTAATGTGAACGGCTTGCCAAGTTGACGTGCAATCGGCGGTACTCCAGGCTGAGTTGCTGTTGGTGATTTATGATTTACTACCCAATGTCGGCATGGGCCAGATTTTGTATTTGATAAAAATTCCCTCTTCTCGACTGGATTGGATCGTGTAGTAACGCGACTCTGGACCGAAGGGGCTTTTTTACATGAGGGAATGGTGGCAAGCAAAAAAGGGCAACGACATCAGTGCGTGGAAGGTCGAGTGAGTGGTTATATCGTTGCCATCCACGTGGAAAGTCCCATCAATCGATGTGCAGTAGTCCTTCACAAAACGCCCATCGATCTTTGCCCGAAGATCAATGAATGATTTGTGAGGGAATACGCCAGTATTCCTCTCAGTCTCTTTCACGATGTCCACGTCTGTGAGAACGGCTGATACTACTGACGGTGCATCGGCCAAAGTGCAACCATTCATCCCTTCTCCAATCTCCCGGATTCTCCATTCTACCCCGTACTCTAACTTGAAAATAATACTGGCGATGCCCGAACATCGGATAAGGGACTGTCATGCCGTAATTTCCAACTCCGTTCAGTTGCTTGCGCATGCTCACTGTGCTTGTCACTGTAAATAAGAAGTGGATGGAGTTTTTGGAGAATACTGTAGAATGATGTGAGTTCGGCATGCAAGAACTGGATTTATTGTAGCTCGCCTAGAGACGTCCGAAAGTGTTTACCAGTGGGGTCAAGGGAGGGAAGGATGGTCGTTTTTGCGACTCAGCTGACCGGACTGATCCTGGGAAAAAGTCGGTTGCTGTGGTCGTTGACTTGATTCGAGCTGCGACCAGAAGTCGACCATGACCGGAGCAACACGCTGACGGACACTGCCCTCTTTTCAATGACAACCCATGCATCACACATCCGCGCCTTCTCTGAAAGTGCTAAGAACAACAAAAATGATGATCCTGCATGAGGCGCCACTAACTTCTTCCATTTCAATTTCTGACAGTAATCGATTATGAGTGAGGGAAGCCAGTATCAGGAACTCGCATAAGAGGATAAGACCCCAGTGATAGTAGGGTCAGGTATTTATGCAAGGGGAATTTCCCCTGGGGAAACCACTAAAACAGTGACCAAAAGTTATCTGATTGTTGTAAAGAATGTGATAAGAATTGCACAAGGGTGGTATGCATTAGGAAGGGTCTGGAATGGAGTATTTGCGACTGCCTCACTTTGGGTAATGGCACAGCACAAGGAGGAAGCACATGCTTAAGCCGCCTCCGCTGTCACTTATGACGCTGGTCTTAATTTGGCGAACCTCTAAAACGCTCATGATTAGGAGAGAAGGTCACTACGTAATTCTTGTATCCTTGGTTTCGTGACAGTACATAGAGCAAGCTGAGACAACATTCATTCATTTTATCATAACTGGTACTGTCATACTATTTATAAGACCTCCCTTTCACAGCCAGTAAGGAAAGGCCTCCAAAAATCTTCGGCCAAATCACGGAATGCCCCATAGTAACGAAGGGCGGTATGGCGATAATCTGGGAATTCCATGCCTTCGTATGCATCGGGCGGAGCAGGGGGACCACAGCATGTTACAACTGTTTGCTGCGTGGGAAATTGACCGGTAGCGACACAGTCACTGAGATGCCAGGTAACTGGGACCTTATGAAAGAGTGGCCGCGTCCCCTGTACCGTAATGCACGGAATTATCATCTTGTCGAGAGTGGGAAGACCCATCTTGGCGCGGTTTCGGTTGTTATACTGGAAGGTAGCAATTGCTCCAGCGATGACCGGAGGCACAGGGTCACTTGACCCGGAGGCGGGTTCGTCCCGTTTAACAAGGAGGAGGATTACTGGCTTGAGCTGGTTACTAAGAAGACATACATCCAGAATTGCCTTTCGATCGTTGTCCCCGCATATCGTCAAAGGGAGGCCGTATAGTATGACGAGAAGCGTGCCAATCTTCCGGTCGAAATCAGTGACTTGGAGGACACTGTGCGCAAAGGCAAGGAGTGCAGAGTCGTCTGGATTTGGAAACGAAACCGAGTCAAGGTACTCGAAAAAGCGGTAGGTCTCTATGGACATTCCAGTGGAAGGGTCGAAGGAATGGAGGTTGGGATCGAAGGAGGAAAAGAGGTTGGGATCGAGGTGGTCGATGGGAGATAGTTCGTGACCGAAGAAGTCGACAACAGTTTGCATTTGAATAGTTATGTTATATGCGACCAGATCATTCGTTGACCAGTCGCTCCCTGGTTTTGCGGAGCGGATGATATTTGCCATAGCAAAGATTTCTTAAGAGAAAAGGAGTACGAAGATGAGAGTGCCGGGGCAAGAGATGAAATTCGATGGAATTCAGTTTGCCCCTGAGACATTACAATATCTGCATGTTTACACAAGCATTTGTAATCACATCTTTCACTCCCGAGTGCTGGTGCCCCGTGCGATTTCAAATCCAACATTGGCAATCATTACTGATGGTCTATGATTAGGTGACTCAGAGTGTGCAACCCATGGTGTGACCGGAAGACAGTATAAGGGAGTGCCCTACAGACAGCGTGATGATACACACTGTGCAAGTGTGCCACCCAGAGCCGGTTCAGGGGCGAAGCTGCAAAGGTGCGATCTTGCAGGCACTCTGAGAGTCTGAGCCTCTTGGTGATCCCGCCGAGGAATTCATCCTGATCGGCAGACCCCGCACAGGAGAGAGTTACATGAGCCCCGCAATGCGATAGACGTTTTACGGTCCTCGCCTCTAATGTGAACGGCTTGCCAAGTTGACGTGCAATCGGCGGTACTCCAGGCTGAGTTGTTGTTGGTGATTTATGATTTACTACCCAATGTCGGCATGGGCTAGATTTTGTATTAATAATAATTCCCTCTTCTCGACTGGATTGGATCGCGTAGTAACGCGACTCCTGGACCGAAGGGGCTTTTTTTACATGAGGGAATGGTGGCAAGCAAAAAAGGGCAACGACATTGGTGCGTGGAAGATCGAGTGAGTGGTTTTATCGTTGCCATCCACGTGGAAAGTCCCATCAATCGATGTGCAGTAGTCCTTCACAAACCGCCTATCGATCTTTGCCACGAAGATCAATGAATGATTTGTGAGGGAATACGCCAGTATTCCTCTCAGTCTCTTCCATGATGTCCACGTCTGTGAGAACGGCTGTCAATCTGAGATTTATTGGTCTGTCTCGCGCACATAGAACGGTATTCACTAAATTCAGGAAGTTTCTGGATTCCCGCAGATATCGGAGGTTCGGGTGTTACGTTTGTTGGCATTCCTGACTTGTAGACTTGACCTTCATTCACTGATAGTCAATCTAACGGATCCGGTTTTTCGTGGGCGATATCATGGCCGCAAGAAACATGACGGTCAGTTGATAGGATCACCGCGTAACAGAGTACTTCAACCCTGATTTTGCAGATGACTTTGCACATATGTTGGCACGCTCCAAACGGGCTGGAGTCGTGTCCATGATCATTACTGGTGGTAGCCTCAGCGAGTCAAAGCGAGCGTTGCATCTTGCGAAAGAGCACAGTACGTGCTGAGACTCTTTTCGTTTCTCGAAAAAAGTGTTCAAATTGTGCTTAGATCTATATGCAACTGTTGGTTGTCACCCCACAAGATCGAAAGAATTTGAGAAAGATCCCAGTGGTTACCTCCAAGCCTTGGACGAACTCGTTGAAGCAAACCTGAACGGCCCTGGACGAGTCGTGGCAATAGGAGAATGCGGCCTAGATTATGACAGAACTCATTTCGCCTTACCCGCTGTTCAACAAAAGCACTTCCGTGGGCGTGACCATCTATACCATCTATCCCTTACTGATGGTATATTTATAGGCTCTCAGCTGGCCTTGGCGAAGAAATTCCACCTCCCCTTATTTTTGCACTCCCGCGCCGCGCACACCGATTTTGTACAGATCTTGTGCGAGGAGGGGTTTGGTGAAGATGGCGGGCGAGCTGTCGGTGGTAGAGGTGGGGTCGTGCACAGTTTCACAGGACCAGCTCAGGATGCAATCGACTATGTACGTGCTCGAGATTTGTCCGCTGAGTTCGACGTCGCTGAAGGGGATTTGATCAGATCAAGATGGGACTTCATATTAGGTTCGTCCTCCTTCGAATATCCTCTGTCCCACTTAGACACCTGCATATCTACTAAGCATCAATGGCTGCTCCCTAAAGACCGAAGAAAATTTAGCAGCGGTCAAGGTGATTGACCGCCAACGAATTATGTTTGAAACAGGCACGTCTGGTTGCATAATGTTATCCTCGCCCGCTCATATATAATATAAAAGATGCTCCATGGTGTCCCATGACCTCAACACATGCGTCGCGGAAGCATGTTGATAGCCTCCCAGCAGACTTACGTGAACTGTTTTTGCCGCCAGCAACACGGGCCGAAGCATTTGTGCCCGGGCGGCCCGTGAAAGGCAGAAACGAACCCAGCGCAATCGGGGGAGTGGCTTGGGTTGCCCATAAGGTCAAGGAGGAGGTGCCGTTTGAAGAGTTTGTAGAACAGGGATGGAGGAACACGGTCGAACTATTTGGTCTGGGGGAACTCGCTAGTGACGTTATTGCGGGTGTGGGATCTTAAGGATTGTAAATAACCGAACTGTTGTCCTCGAACTCATTCACACCGCACACCGCAACTAATGGCAGAGCAGCACCACATTTTGCAAGTTGGACTCTCCACAGTTGGAACGATCTGGTATACCACCGTTTGGTCTGTGGGGCTGCTCGGCTGCTGGACCGCGTGAGTGAACAGTCAGTTATTGGCTCTCGGCCTGTGGCCCTGATGATGTGCCGACAGTCGCAAACGGTATCGAAGTCGTCCAGTCCCCACATTCTCACTCCCATCCGTGCTCCCGTCTTCTGCCCCCGGTGTATCCATTTTACGACCATTGAAAGGCCTAGATGCGAACCTTTCCGAGAATCTCGAGTCTACATTCAAGCAAGATTACCCAAATTTCGAGATTTTGTTATCGGTAGCGGACGAGGATGACGAGGCGTTGCCTGTCGTACGTGACTTGATTTCAAAGTACCCCAATGTCCACGCGAGGGTAATAATAGGTGCGTAGTTACCCATGATCGTACGGAAAGTTCGTTGTAACACGTGCGATTTAGGCGACGAGGAAGTTGGGGTCAACCCCAAAGTCAACAATCTAATACGTCCATATAACGAGGCCGCTCATGACATCCTCTGGGTACTCGACTCTAATGTCGCCGTCGCCCCTGGGACATTAACCAGGTCAATTGGCATATTAGATGGGCCTTCCTCCCACATCGATCCTCCTCGGCGACGCATCGCTCTTATTCACCACGTTCCGTTCGCGATTTCGAGCCACGCGTCTTTTGGAGCCCAGGTCGAAGCGGTATTCTTGAATACGAATCACGCTAAGGCGTATATTGCGATCAACGCGGTTGCTGTGGAATCTTGCGTCGTAGGCAAGTCAAATATCTTTCGACGGTCCGACCTCGAACGCCTCGATGGCACCCTTGTCCCGCAACAAGACAATGACAGTGGCAGGCATGGTCGGGGGCTTGCGGCCTTCGGGCGTTTCATTGCGGAGGATAACATGATTGGGCTTGCTTTGTGGCACGAGCTAGGCCTAAGGCATGGCCTTTCTTGCGATATTGCATGCAATGCTCTGGGGGACATGAGCCTTTCAGATTACGCCCGCCGTCGCATCCGGTGGATACGCGTCAGGAAGCACATGACCCTTGCTGCTACGTTATTGGAGCCCTTTACCGAGTCGGTGATGCTCGGAGCTATAGCAGCAATGAGTGTACGATTTTTCACAGGGATCCCCATCCGACTGTTCCTTCCAGCACACTTTTTACTGTGGGCTTTGGTAGACTTGGACGTCTATTCGTCGCTTGCTGGGCGTCCACTTCCGCTAGAGAAGTGGCGGAGTTTTCTCGTAGCGTGGGTGGTGCGAGAATTGCTTGCATTCCCAATATGGCTTCTTGCCATTTTCGGGGATGAAGTAGAGTGGAGAGGTAGGAGATATAGGGTATTAAAGAATGGGGAGTGCGAGAGGGTCGCTAAACGGCGAGGCATGTTGTTATAGAAATCATACAGTAGAAATTGCCACGGCCCGTAGTAGCCGGTCTCAGACCTTGTCACTGTACTCCACTTTCCCTCCTAAACACGATTTGAATGGCGGACAGGGATTCTGTTCGGCAGAGAATCATATCTTCCATATTCAACAAGCGAAATGCAACCGGGACTTCCAGGGAGACATACATGTCTCACATCAAGATCTGGGAGGACCCTGGTCCAGAAGCGGATCTCAAACCGAGGTTCATTTTACTGGCCCGTACGCTCAACCATTGCTCTGTGTAAATGGTATGGCTATACTCTACCTCAGGAAATGCCGACGGCGAGGGGTTCATCCATAAATCCAAGATGAATTCTAATGGGACGTTCTCTATCGGGAAGACATGGAAGTTGGACGAGTTGCGCGCAGTCGAAGTTATTAACGTCGGTTATATTTATTTTGTTCTCTTGCTGCGTGCTGAATGCCAACACAGCCCTTAACATTTAATATTACCCTAGCGCGAGCGTACAGGTGGCAGACCGAGAAATCGAACGAGCAGCTAGAGTTTCTTCATACTCTCGTTGACCTCTTTCGGTCCCTTTCCGGCGGTTCTCTGCAGGTCATTGGACTCCCAGAACCCGCATACCCGGGTGAGATAAACCTCCGTTGGGATGGCTAAGGAGTCGACTCACCTCCCTTAGCCACAGGCTCCTTACTTGATGACCACCCTGCTCGTGATTCGCCCACACCTACGCCCCCCAGTACTGCTCCGCGGACATCAGAACCGCGCCGGCCCCGAAACGTCCCACCTCAGGATCTGAGGAGCTATGACGATCCCCAAAAAAGCAATTATTCATCCATGCCAATGGCAGGCGCCCCGTCGGGCTCACGAAGGAGACATTCACCGATCTCGTCCGGTCCCCCATCGCCTCTCGATACACCTACGGAACTGAATCCCTCCCCTCGGTTTCGCCAGCCCTTGCAACCTCCTCCTGCAACTGTTCGACCCCGTGTCGTGCGAGCGAGCTCTTCAATGATGTCGGAGACTTCCGATGTGCCACTGACGCAACTACCGTCCTCATCTCTTGTTTCGATCACTACTACGTTATCGGAAATGCCAAATTCTACAGACCTCGACAGTCTGTCTGCTTCGCGGCCGTCACTCGATGTACCGTCATCAGGGCCTTCGATAAATCGGCCCTCAAGCTCGGTGTTTGCGCCATCTGAATTTCGCCGTTCCCCATCCCCTTCGTCATCTTCTCACTCAAAGACCAAAGGAAACCTCCAACCTCACATCGCCAGTGTGCCTCTTGAACAGACACAGTCACGCAGAGATCAGAATGCTCGTATCTCATTTTTCGACCCTGCGAACCAGTCTGCCCTTGACCGTCTGATATTTCGTGGCTCTGGAATGTCCGAGACTGAGGGCGAAGAGGAAAGCACGCAAGACATTATGGCTAATGTCGAAGAAATGTTGGAGGGTTACGAGTGGGCCAGTGACGATATCTTGGGCCGAACGCGAAGCAGAGGAGCTGTTGACCAGATAGCAGCCCGGTTACTCGACGAGCTTATGGCATTAGAAAAGGTATTCAGTTCCACCGCTGTCGGGTGATGGTACCGTAAACGATTTACTATAGGCGAACATTCACTCGTTCATCGAGACGGACGATCGCGTCACACTGGTCCTGAAGTTTCTTGACGAAGCTATCGCCGAACTGGACAACATGGATAGTCTAGTATCATCGTACAAGATCCATCTGAATGCAAGTTGACTGCTCGCGTCTCGTAGCGCTTAGTGTGATCTGACCCTGCCTAGGCCGTCAATGAGGATATATCGTTTATCCAGTCGCAAAACCGAGGCCTTCAAGTACAGAACCAGAATCAGCGCTCATTGCTCAGGGAGCTCGAGCAACTCTTGGTGCGTCTCGGGCTCATTTTTTGCTCATTATCATTGAACATTTGGCTCGCAGAGGACCGTTAAAGTTGGACGAGGGGCACTGGTCACCTTAACACAAGGCTCACTACGCGATGCAGGGGGCATACAGGCGCTGGAAGAGGCTGCCGCGGAGTTATATAAGGCACTGCAGGCAGGTCGAGATCGAGGTGAGTTTAGAGGTCCTCGTGCTGTATTCGTATTCAGGTCGCGTCTTAGACATGGCTGCTACGATGGAGCGTTTGGAGGAGTATCGAACACACAATGCTCAGTTCTGCAAACGCCTCTATGAGTACGCGTGCATCATGTTCACAGCTCAGGTGCGCCCCGATTTAGTTTCATCCTCAATTCGGCACAAAATCTAATAATGATTTTCTTAAAGTCAACATTAATTTTAGGGGATTCGAACGGACTATTAAAGCCCGGCGGACGAGGCGGAGCGGAAATCAAGATTCACAAGGACTTAGAGAACCATCTAGATCGCTACAGTGGACTAATCCTGTATATGAAGGAGATGGACGAAGTAACCTATGGAAAGTTGTGTGCTGTAAGGGTCTTGTGACAGTCTTTACTCCCTAACGAACTCACCATCAGCTTCCAAGGCTTACTTCTCAGCAGCAAGTCAGCTACACAATACCCAAATCACATCACTTCTTTCTCTCCTCAGTGGTCTCATCAAAAAAGTACAAGACGATGACCCAGAAAACAGTCCGTGATCTGGCACCGTGTTCTGCGAATACTTACGTGCTACTAGGCTTTTCATTCACACCGACTGGCGGCACCTCCAGGGCACCTGTAGTTTTGCGACGCACAGGTACTATGGTCCGATCACCAATGGATGGCCGAAAAGACAAGGAAAAGACATCCGACATGACCGCACAAGAGGTGCGGCCACACTGTTCCTTGCACACTGCCGCTCTATCTCATCAGGATTAGATCTTTGGCAAAGCTCTGGAGCAAATCTCCCGCCAGATATATCGCGAAGAAGAGTTCATCGCCGATTTCTTGCAGATCAATGAAGCCAGGCTCACGTTTGCGGATTACATGGGATTGGACAACTACTTCCGACGACAGGCGTCACGCGCTTCCGGACTGCGCGTGCAAACGACCAAATTAGTGCGCGGCGCCATGGACCTCATTTTCGGCTTCCTACCCCTTGAAGTGAAGTCGTGGATCGATAATGCAATAGCCAAAGACAGCATGTATGCCTTTATTTCTTTCCGCCTTGCGCGTCGCTCAGTCTATGTCTGTTGTTCCAGACAGATAATCGGCATTCTGGCTACACTCGAACATTTCTTGGCCGAAGCTGACGAGCGAGGAACCACATTTTTTATCAACTTCTTGGACAAACAGCATACCCGACTGAAAGGTCTTTTCGAACGACACGTCGTACGTCATACGTTCCGCCTTCACAAGAGTGGAGACGATGGCTGAATTCGTCGGTGTAGGCTGAACAGATCAAGGCCATAGAACAAACGAGGTTAACTAGCAAGAAACGCAACGGAGTGGCTCCCTTCATTAAATACTTCCCACTCTATGTCGGGCGCGTAGAGAGCCAGCTTATCGGCGCGGACACACGCGAAATTCGACAGAGCGTGGACGGCGCATACGACAGAATCGTGCAGAGAATGTTCGACTCCCTAAAGCACATGGCCAAGATGAACGGCGAGGATGAGGACAAAGGGCAATTGAACTATCACGTAATCCTTATTGGCAAGTTTATTCTCCCTTCTCACTATCAGGGCTTTAATAGGATGTGATATTACAGAGAACATGCACTACTTTGTGGCTGAAATCCGGCAACAAGAGATCGGCTCTGTCAATACATTCTCCACTCAAGCGGAGGCTGTATATGAGGAGCATCTCAATGCCTACGTTAAAATGGTCCTGAGGCGCCCGTTCTCAAAGATTATTGTCAGTCACGGTTTCCAGCAGTCATCGGGTCGTATCACTGTTCTCACTGCCTTTTAGGATTACTTTGATGGTGTCGAGCAACTGTTGAAGACAACAGCGCCTTCGGAGGTCTCCAGCAACAGCAGTTACAGCAGGTCGGCCCTGAAGAAGGTCGTCAAGGAATATGATGCCAAGGACGTTCGGAAGCTCGTGGAAGCGCTGTTCAAGCGAGTTGAAAAACACTTCACAGATGCTCCCGAAGTCGCCACTGGGGAAAGTAGTGGAATCACCCCTGGCACGGTGTTAGTAGGCGTGTGGAAGGCGTGCGAGGAGGAGCTGCTGCGGATCACGGAGATCTTTAACAAGCGCATAGCGCAATGTTACGCCAATTCTGGCGTGTCGCTCGAGTATTCCGCTGCAGACGTGGAGTCGGCGTTCAGGCGCAACCGCGTGGGCTCATAGCGACGCGACGTGAAGCCCGATTCGGGCACAGTTGTACCGTATGTACCGTGCACTTTTTCTTTCTCAGTGATCCTGTGGAGTTCTCATGCCGTTGCTAGGGCTATCGCACTCCGTCATCACCGATTACCCCGGGGTGATGCGAGAGACCCATCATGCCGTCGCGACGCACTCTCAGGCCGACCCAGCATGGCCCAGACACTTTATCTATCTGCCACACTCGCACTGAGTTTTCGGTATCTCCATTCATGTAAATGTCATATACATACCCGGGCGAGATAATCACCGAACTGCTCATTGTGTCGTGAGACCCTCAAGGCAAAGAGCAGTAAAAAAACATCGGAGTTTGTCGCAAGACTATCCCCTGGCGGCGGCTCAGCGCTCAACTGTCATGCGACTCCAGATGTTAATGTAACACTGGAACACTGACTGCGCATCAACGCCGTCGAGGCCGAACTACTATCAGATGGATGACTCGACTTCTCACTGGAATTTCAAGACGGATTTTGATGTGGGGTTGATTTCCGTGGAACAATGTATCAGACAATCACAACGAATCTGTCCCCATCATCAAATAAGACTTGGCAATGACAGGGACAGCCCGGTAACATCGCATGGTCGCGTCAAAGAATACGAGAACTCCCGTAATTGTGGAGACTTAGGTTGGGCACGAGTGCGCAAAAGATGAGATTAGACCATTTCGAAATACGCGCCGCGGGCTTTACTGTGAACCAGTAAAAGAAAAATACTAGGACTGTAAGGTCGTATAACAGAGTCCAGGAGTCTGCGAAACACGAGCTGATTTCCATCACGTCCCAATTATCGGGTCTCGTCGACATCGTAGCCTACGGTGCTAGGGGCACCAGCAGGCACGGCGGGGGGCGGCGCTTGGTTCCCTAATGAGCGCGTATCCGAGGTGGACCTCGAAATCGCCGGTTTTCCGGTGGGTAGCGCTGGCGCAGCCCAAGAAGAGGGCGCACCGACCGAGCCCAACAAGCCCTGGACCGATTGCAAGAGCGTTCCCGGGTTGAGGAGGGGCGAGGGGGAGCCGTTCGCGGTCGTCGCGCCATTCGAGGAGGGCGAGTAGGACGACGTGATGGGGGTCTTGTTCAGCAGGCTGTAGACGATGTCCCAGAGCGCCGAGAGGCGGGATTGGACGAATTGGAGGGTCTCGTAGCGCGCGGAGGCGATGCTCGCGTCGATGTCGGACTCGTTTTGGACGAGGTACGGCTCCACGTAGGTTTTGTAGACATAGGTCGAACCCTGCGAGGCCTTATCAGTGCTAGTGCTCGACCTGGGAGTCAAATAAATGGGCACGTGCTTCGAATTGAGGGAGGGAGAGGTAAAGTAGGAAGAGCGTTTTGATTTCCCAATAGAACGGGAACCTGTCAAAGGAGTCGGTCATGTGGGGCGGGTCATGCCACATTGGACCCACCAGCATAAGAGCCACTCCGTTGTGTACTCGAAGGCGACAATTGGGCCAATGACTATCCAGTAGCTAACCCATTTCTCTATCTCCCGTTCATTCAGAGGGCGCTGCCGGAGCGCCTTGAAGGTCGAATAGGATGGCAGAAGGAAGGTAAACCAGCCGCTAACGATGGCTGGTCAGTAAGGAATGTAATGGGGAAAGCGAAATTTGAAAATGTGCAACTCACGCAAGGAGACGGCAGACGAAAGACATGAGCATGATTTCGGATGCGTTCTATCCGTGTACCCATTCAGACTTGTTACGGTGAGAAGCTGTTGGGACTTACTGTTGTGATACTGAACCTGGCCTGTTCGAGACCGTCCTTGTATTGTGATTATTGATTGACAGGTGGCTACGTGGTGGCCCGTGGGAGCATTGATAACATAATCAATAACACGTTATCGCCCCCATGACGTCACACCGTCTGGTCTTCGTCGTGCGTGACTCAAAACTGCAGGCAGCGTCGTCTCCGCCATGGATTAAAAATCACACAGGCACACAGGAATGAAAGGTGGTCATGTGTTCGTCTTAAAACGTCATTCACGAGGAGGTACAGAGATAAAGCAAGGATGACAATTACATTAACTTACTGTACTGGCGCCTCAAATCTGGGACACGATGCCGACCTGACAGTCCCCTATTTCTGAATCGCCACCGCCGGGACCGCCGCCCTTGGCAGCCCCACAAACATGAACGAAAGAAAGGAAAACGCTGAGGTCTCATTGCCTGAAACCCAATCGGGTTTGCATTCGTTCGAGAGTTGTCATTCAAAGTCCGAAGAGGTGGGATTATATCGGCATGAGAAGCAACCCGGTGGAGCGGCCAACCCGAATGTCGCCTCGCGCTGCGGATGGATCGATCTCCTCGAGCGAAAACAGAGGCAAACGAGATTGATTGATTCCGTTTCGGGAGTATATCGTGGTATACGCGCTTTACTTTCAGTCTCAAAGCTAGTTCAGAGTGAAGGCGCATATGCAACGGTGTTGCGGTGCCTCCAAAAATAATCATGGATGGCGCATATCCCCATTGACTACTTAGCACGTGTGAAAAGGGACAGCTGTGTGTGTTTCGTGCGTGATTCACGACCTTGCGATGGTCTTCGGATGTGGTAATGCCCTCAGGCAAGTCAGAATGGGGAAAGACTCGGTTAGAATGTAAGTATTTGATCTCACGGAGGAAAAGCCGGGCGGTGCCGTGGGATAACGCAATAATTTGAAGAAAGAATTGGGTGCTAATATTGGAGGGGCGTCTGGTAAGATGAATTTAGAAGCAAGGGCAACCAATACGACGTAGACAGTGCGTGTGCATGGAGAGGGGGAGGGGAGAGAGAGAGGTAGAAGGAGTTGGAGATATGGGTAAGAGTGAGGCCGAGATTTGTGAGGAGCGCAGTGAGCGCCGAGGAGTCCAAGTCGAGTAAATCCGGAAGAGTTCTTAATGATAATAGCACAGCAGCCCCAGCCCTGAGAGCAGGCAAACTCGGTCCTTACCCTTAACCTCAACCACCCATTCTACCTCGTCCCGGACTCCGTTCCTCCTCTAACTGCCATGAATCTCGTCAACGGCGCTGGTCCACCCGGTCCTCAGCTTGTCAAAAAGCTCGAAGCCATCGAAGATAGAGGCGGCCCCAGCGGAAAGGACATCAAACCCGTCAAAACTACCTTGAACAGGGTTCCACGTTCGTCCGAGGCTGTCTTTGCCCTTGTCCCCTTCGCTCACTCCAATTGTCCCTCTCTCTAGGTGCTTGCGTGAGTCTCTTGGGACACGCACTCTCACTTTCCATCGCTCTGACATTTCGTGGACTGCACAGAATGCCTGTAGGAAGCAAAAGATGCGGTGCGAGGGCGCCGAGAACCCTCCTTGCAAACGGTGTAGGCAACAGTCCCTCGACTGTCTTTTCGAGAAACCCAACCGCGAAGCCTCCTTGACCGGGGAGGCCGGTTTAGAGTGCGTGTGATTCCCCGTTCTTCCCTGTCGCGCGTCCTTCATCGTGCTAGGCGGATTCGGAGCTTGGAGACCCACGTTCTGGACATACGCCAGTCTCAAACTGCCATTCAAAACACCCTCGTCGAAATTGTCAACCACTTGCGTGCAGGATCTGCAGGAGTCATTCGCTCCCCCTCCGCTTTCCCATCCACTTACATGCACCCTTCTCCAAATGTCCATGCTGATTCACCCGCGTCTATGTCGACGCCTGTCTCCGCGCGCCCACCACTGGACGCTGGGCACTCCATCATGCCCACTCCCCAATCAGGCTCATCAGTGCGTATCCATGTCCTGGTCCGACTCCTCCGAAACTGAATTTGTTGATTCTCCTCAGCAGATGTATCCTAGTCCTTCCATCGCCACTATGCGGACAAACGGGGATGGACTACCACCCCAAGTTCCACAAGGAGGTACCGCATACCAATCAATTAATACCCAGTATCACATGCCTCCCGGCGTCCATCCTACGTTACCACCCCTCTCTAGCATAGAACCCACTGGTCCTCGGGCTCCATCTGATAACCTTTCGTCGCTAAGACACCAGCATCCTGATGGTGGCCATCCGCGTCATTTCGATAAGCAACCTAGTGTGTTGGGTGGGCCCGGTGTCACAAAGAGGCCCTACCCATTATCTTCCGCAACGAGCGTCGCGTCAGACGATGACGATGACGACGGTGGCGAGCTTCCGGCCTCTGGCCTTGTGGCACCGTGGGAGGTGCTGCGTGGGCTGGCTGATGTCGCTATTCAACGAGCTGCCAAGGCAAGTCGATGCAAACCCTCCACGTCATTTGTCTCATCACTGTATCATTATTTGTAGGAGAATGGCGAAGCTAGCGAACCACAGAGCCGCACGAGGTCGCCTTCTCCCGATCCCAGGTCGCGGAGGCCTTCCAAGAGACGGAGGTTTCATAATATGCTACCCCGCGTTCTCAAGTTCCCAGACGGTAAGTTAACACCTTGAAGGAACTACGGATCCCTTGTTAAACTAGATGCGCAAGTGGTGTCCAAAGCCATTATATCTGAAGCGGAGGCCAAAGATCTATTCAAGATGTATGTAATTTTCATTTCCTTGAACCCCCTTGATTGTTCTGATGTTATTGCAGATTCTTCCATGGCTGCTCCACTTTCCTCCCTGTCTTTGACTCTTCAGTCGACACATTCGAATCTTTGCACGAGCGGTCTCCTTTTGCCGTTGACAGCATATGCATGGTCGCGGCCAGGGTCCGTGATGGTGGCGGTAAGTTTTCTGGTCCGCATCGGGAAAGGAACGTCCTTAACCCCATATTCGGTCTTTTTTTTCAGGCAAGCCCAGTGAAGTGTACAGCAAATGTTTGCAAGAGGTTCAGACCATCTCATGTGCAACCCTATTCGCTCCAGTATTGCGTGTGGAGGCTGTCCAAGCGATGAGTGCGTAGAGCTCTTTACACTCTGGTTGTGTCCGCAGCAAGCTCTGACTCAAATAGTTCTTGTGTCCGGTTGGTCCGACAACGGCTGGTTGAGTGGTGGCCATGCCGTGCGAATGGCTTTAGAGCTTTGTAAGTCTCTCTGAACTCACCACGCACATCCATGAGTAAACTTTAGACATAGCTTTGCATACGTCGTGGCCAAAGCTTCTTCGACGCATTGAAAGTAACAAAGTGTCGGATGGGCCCGAAGATAGGGAACTGATGATCGCATCTCGTACTTGGTTCTGTCTATACCTCTTCGAGCACCAGTACGTTCCTTCACTTCCCGATTTGTTCGCCATATAACCTGTGATAGGTTGTCATATGGCACCGGGCGTCCCGCAATTCTAACAGATGATGAGAGCATTTGGCAATGTCGTCTCTTACTGCGACATCCCTTGGCCATCCCGGATGACATGCGCCTTGTCTCTATGGTAGAGTTGATGGCGATTCGGGAACGGATCACGAATCATCTTTCACCTCTCTCGCATGTGCCTGTTGACGAACGGACCGTCGATATACTGAGAAGCGCTTATGCGGAGTTCAAGCATTGGTACCAGACCTGGGATCAAGCGTTCTCTCAGAAGTATGAAGATGCAGGTACGTCCTTCACAGGTACCATATGTACCACCGACTCACCCGTTCTGTTCAGCATTCTACCGACAGAGTCTGCAAATTCAACAAATCCATGCAGAACTATACCACAGCGCTACAGCTCTTCGAGGCATTAATGGTCCTGAGGACGTCCAAAAGATGCCTGCCTCTCAGAGAGAAGTCGCCATCAAGTCAATACAGATTGCCCGCCAAGGTTTGGATATTACAGTCAAGTCGCATTCTTACCGAGAGGGTATGAAATATGGTGGGTTTCCGAGAGGCGAAATGCATTTGGTCTCTGGGTCTCTGACACGTCGTAGCCGTCCACTATACTCATGCCACTGCAACGTTCGCTGCTTCTCTCCTTCTTCGCCTTGCGCGGCTATTGTGAGCACTTTCCTGGCCCTTAACCATGGCGGCAGCTGAAATTTCTACTAGTCCCAATGAATGTAATGTTGGTGAGATCAGAGAGCAGGTAGAAACGCTTACCTCGCTCATGTCAGAAAGTGAGAATGTGGTCCTGGAGAGCTTTCTGTTCCAACTGATGGATCTATGCACAGTCCCAGGCAAACGCTACGCATTAACCTTACAATTGATGCTGAAGAGGAGCATGAAGCGGAAGTCTGGGCCTAGTTCCCTCTCTCCAAAACTCCCACGTGAAGCGTACCAGCCCAAAGTCGAACGTCCAGCGAGCATGGCCGTCAACCAGGTAGTCAACCCAACTCCCATGTCTCCGAGCGTATACGACCCGTCGTCTGCTGGTGCGATGGTTTCGCCTCAAGGTCTCCCTCCGTACTCGGCCACACACCCTGGCTACATAGCCAATGCGGATTACATTTGGCGTGGTTTTGAGGCCACCTCGACAGAGCAACTCCCCGTGTGGTTGTCCGATCAAAGTCTAGGCGGTGCCTCGTTCTCCCAGAGTGGCATTGACGCATTCTTACTGCCCAATGATTACCTCCCTCCGGCGCCGCAGATCTGGTAGCTTTATGAACTCCTTTGCGATTTATTGGTCCCATTCTTGTGTTGTTGTTGTATTCTGTAGAAGTGCTGTATTCTTGCTTGAATATGATCCCTTTTTTGGTTGCGTCATATGCTTGCCAACCTTTACTTTGAACCACCATCATGTCACAAGTCTCCCCCAAAACGACCGCCGACCCCCTCCTTCCCCTCTCCCGCCCAGACCCTTCGCGATCGAATGACAGGGACAGTGGTAATCGGGAAATGTCTAGCCCACTACAAAACCCTAGGCCCTCTGGCCGAGTCTTGGACGATCTGCCCAATTTCACATATGACCTCACTGAGCAGTCGAGGGACCCGTTGGACTCCTGGCCCGGGCAAGTGGAAATGAGACCCCGCCGTAGATCTACCCTTCTTTCTTCGCTCTTTCGTGGAAACCAGCCTCACCGATCCTTCTTTGGTGACAATGCCAAAATTGATGATGCTGAACCTGGTGCTGTAGAGAAGAACCAAGCGTCCAAAGCCTTCGATAACGCTCGAAGGCTATCAAAGACGGCCGTGTCTGCCGTGAAAGATAAAGTCCCGCTCCCTACCGTCCCTTGGAAGCAGAAGCGGTCGCTGTCCCAATCTGGAAATAGTCGTGCTCGTGCGCATATCTTCGTTCTACCTCGCACAGCTCACTGGCTCACCATCCTCTTTTTTCCCCTTGGTCATGACCTCGGTTTACCAACGCAGCCATGGGCGATCGGAAGAAGTTCATCCTCTTGCTCGCCAAGGCTTTCCTCACCTTCGGCGCGCCGTCTCACCGCGTTGAGTCGCAACTCTTCGCGGCGGCGGACAAGCTGCTGATCCAAGCCTCGTTTGCGTACATCCCCGGCATCATCATAGTCTCGTTCAACGACGGCGAGACGCGCACGACAGAGCTCCACTTTGTGCGCTCCAGCGGGCGCATCGCGCTCTCGGCCCTCAACAACGTCCACGACGTCTACCGCGACGTCTTTGACGACCGCGCCGATCTCCAGCAAGGTATCTCCGCGCTCGACGGGATCCTCCGCGCGCCGCCACTGTACCCTCTCATCGTGCGCTGCGGCCTGGCCTTTGTTTGTGCCTCTGTCATCTGTCCTCTTGCCTTTGGCGGTAGTTTCATCGATATGTGGGTCAGCGGCACCTGTGCTTGTATCTTGCAGTACTTGGGCCTCCAGGCGGCGGCTAAGAGTTCTGTATACGCAAACGTTTACGAGTATGGTTTCTGTGCATTGTCATTGTTAGAGATAGCTCAGCTCATAATTTGTTCCAGGATATCTGTGTCCATCATCGTCGCATTTGTCGCCCGGTCTTTGAGCAGCATTCCCGGTCGAGTATTTTGCTACAGCTCAATCTCGTCTGCTGGCGTCGTCTTGATTCTCCCTGGATTCACGATATGTGGGTCACTTTCTTTGTTCAGGCCGTCGCCATGACAGGATAGTTCTTCAGTGATAAGTGCCCTTGAGCTCACCTCTCGAAACATCCTATGTGGTTCGGTGCGGCTGATATACGCCATTATATATACATTCTTTCTGGTGGGTACTATTTCGTGGTTGACCGCGTGTGTTGGTTCGTGACATTTCCTCTCCCATCTAGGGCTTCGGTCTTACGATCGGTTCCGACCTGTCTATCCTATTCGTGAACCATAAACGTTACAACTCGCTTGGCATCATCAAAAGTAGCCTCAAACCAGATGTCATACATGGGGTTTTTACTGCCACGAACGCCTCAAATTCCACGTCCGAGCTTAGTTTCGCGGGAACCCTCGGGTTCATCAATGCCACGAATAATCACGTCTCTCGAGGTCGGTCTCTCTTCACGTCGCCGCATTATTGGCCCCCATGCCCTGTTATAGGGCCTTTGCTCACCTTTGCTTTTATCTGCCAGGGTGTTACCGCGACCCAGAGTGGCCGTGGTACCGCCAGCCGTTCCCTTGGTGGACGATGTTCTTCCTGGTGCCTCTCTATTCGACTTGCTCCTCTCTCTCGAATCTGCAGTCTTTTAGGAGCCCTCGCCTGCCCATCATGATCATCTTCTCGTGCTGCTCTTACACAGCGAACAAGGTTTCGAACTGGTTCTTGTCCGACAAGGGCGCGCTGGCGCCTGCAGCTGGAGCTCTTGTCATTGGCCTCTTAGGAAATATGTACTCAAGATGGTCTCGTGGGACAGCCTTCACCTCGATGGTCACTGGCGTACTCTTCCTCGTACCGGTATGTGTTCTGGCCTCTCTGCTTGTCAGTGGCTTTTTGGGTTCTCGCTGAGGGTAGATATCTCCAGTCTGGTCTTGCTCAAGCTGGTGGCCTTACTGGCCACTACGACAGCTCAGTGCAGCAGTACTACAGCAGCTTTACGCTCGGCTTGCGCATGATCCAGGTCGCAATTGGCGTCACCATTGGCCTCTTCGTCAGTCAAAGTCTTATCTATGCGCTCAGCGCCGGGAGCAGCGCCGCAGACATGGCCTTCTAGAACACAGCTCTGTATAGATGTCTACTCTACGTCATCTACATGATAATTACCATGAATGATGTATCCGTACACACACCTATTATTAGAACAATATTATTCGTAATATGAGAGAGAGAAACAGACAACAACGGGCACCTACTCGACTACGAACAGAAAATACGCTCCAGTGGTTACAGTAAGGAAGCTGGGGAGGTCCGGGTATGATTGACGCACGAAGCGCTCTAACGACTGAAAAGTTGTCTGAGTTCCTCCATTCGGCGCTGCATCAAATCGTGCTTGCTGAAGTTGTGGCCCAGGGTCATGTTTGCCAGCTCTGTCTTCTTTTTCTGTACCTCGAGCAAGCGCGCTTCGATGGAGTTCTCAATGATCAACTTGACCGTGGTCACGGGTCTGGTCTGACCGAGACGGTGCTGTGACGGTACAGTGTCAGTCTTGCCAGGGATCGGCGTTCTAAATGGGTATGATATCACGTACTATTCGGTCCACCGCCTGGTTCTCAACCGCGGGGTTCCTGCGAGCGAGAAAGGGGCCGAATTAGATGGGAAAATCTCGGGCATGTGTGGCGTAATCCTTTACCAGTATGGATCCATGAGGTACACACGTTGCGCGGCGGTGAGGTTCAAGCCAACGCCTCCCGCTTTGAGGCTGACTAAGAGGACTTCGCAGCCGGGATCATTCTTCAAGGCGGCCATGGCCCGACTCCGATCTTCTCGTTTCATGGTGCCATCGAGACGATCGTAGCGAATGCGGGCCTCGTCCAGAGCGTCTTCCACTCTGTCGAGCATCGACGTCCACTGCGAGCTAGAAAAGCGAGACTTATCGTGAATTTGGGGGGGAAACGGCTGACAAAAAAGAGAGGACGATCGTACAAGACCACAGTTTTGACGATGCCATCATCAACGATATTACCTTGGTCGTCGACCATCTGTACCTCGACCGATGTAGCATCGTAATTGACCGAATGTGGGTTGACCTTCGAGAATTGCGTAAGGTCGGAAAGTAACGCCTTGACCTTGGTCGACGGACGGGAAGTCCCAGTAAGGACAGTGCGGGACTTCTTCTCCCTCTTCCCGGATTTTCTCTTCCCTTCCGCTTCTGTGGCCATCACATCTAGGTCAAACTCTACAGCGTCCGTCGACCGTAGATTGAATTGGCACACTGGACAGGGCCTGGAGACATCAGGTTCGCAGTCTGGCCAGGTCATCTTGCGTTTGAAACAGTACGAGCAGAAGAGGTGTTGACACCGCGTCATTATTGGGCGCGGCCCTTGGGCAGTGGCAGGCGAATTTGCCCGCGTGTTCGATCGCGACGTTTTCGTCTTTCGGCTACGCTTGGCGGGTAGATTGACTTCATTGTCGGCGCCGCTGCCGTAGCTGGATGTCACTTCAGCGGGACTGAGCTCGACGCCACACTCAGAACATTGAGTAGTAGCGGCTTCACGCAGCAAGGAGAATATGATCGCAGCGCGGGGGGCAGTAATTCCCTCGGCGGAGACCGCGGCCACAGTCTCCTCATAGGAAGCGACATTGTTCGAATCGGCAAGTAACCCTTTACCCCTTACAAGCTCCTGATCGTCGCAGATCTGTCGAAGACGAAGGATCTTCTGTAGGATCCCCACGTAGTTCTTCATGACCTCGTTCTTGTGGGATAGCTCATGAAATTCTGCCTTTGACTCGTTGAAGAACCGATCATAAAGCTCCTGTTCCTGGGCGTCAAACTTCAAGTAACGAAGTTCATCGCGGCGTGGCGGAAGGGTCAAGATACGCTGACCATTCGGGGTTTTGCTCTCTTTCGTACGGCGCAACGTGATGCTCCTCATTATGGTCTGTAACCGGGCAACACCAAGAGGCTGTCCGAATTTTACAGGAGTTCCGATGAATTCAGTCCACGTAGCCTTGTCATCGAGAGGGGACAGCTTTAAGAATTTGATCAGGGCAAACACATCGTCGAGTTTGTTTTGTACTGGTGTCCCAGTCAAGCATAGCCGCCGATCCGCCATGAGATCACACGAGGCGCGGCATGCGACGGTGTTGAGTTCCTTGATCGAGCTAGATAGGCAAATCAAAATAAGATGAAACACTAGACAGCTTTTGATCGACTAGGACTCACTGTGCCTCGTCCAAGATTATCCTGAACCAGTGTACGCTTTGAAGAGGACTAGTGGCCTCTGTCCCATTGGTTACTGGCCTCTTGCGTTTCCCGGTCTTCGTTGTCTTCGCGGACTTGCCATTTACTTCGTTGCCGGAATCACTCGCGACATCGTCTCCGTCCTCAAGACTGCGAGTTTGTTTCGAATATTCCGTTGCGAGTGTGGAATACGTGGTGATGACCACATCGAAGTCAGCGAGGAAAGTAGGGTCAAGGCGGCGCGCATTGCCATGGTAGACATAGACGCGGAGACGGGTGCCATTCTTCTCCAACAAGACCGTACTTTTATCGTCCAGTGGTTGCCCGTCTGGATCCGTACAGTTGGCAAACATGGCCGTCAGGGTGATCTGGGTGCCCGTCGAATCTGCATTTGTACAGCCTCCCGACCCCCCTGAGACATGTACGGTTCCGCCCCAATGCTCACGAAACTGGTCTTCCCAATTTGCGACAGTGGACAGTGGACAGATAACAAGAGTAGCACGACTCTTGCATTTGATACGACAGGCTCTGGCATATTGCTCTTCTGCCAGGTCCTGGGCCTTCGCCTCCTTCGCCTTCGCCTTGGAGGCTGCGAGCGACGAGCTAGATGCAGAAGGCGATGGCATTCCCCACACACTGCCAGCAAAATGCTCTGCAGTGAGGTCGCACTCATGACGAACAGGCGGGGCTTTCGGAGGGATTAGCAGCACAGCCTCGAAATCCTTTGCGGTCTGGAGAGTCGCAGCGATAAGAGAGACAGCTGTAATCGTCTTGCCTAGGCCCATCTTTGAACGCGCAGGCCACATATCAGCGAGCCGAATCGAGGCATGACAAAGGCCACACTCACGTCATCGGCCAGGATGGCACCTTTCGACTCACAGGGCGCTTCGGAAAGCTCTGTCTGGGTCACGAGGTGACACCAAGACTTCTGACCAGTAATAGGATTGGGTACACACTGCCACAGGGTAGAGCGGTTACTGCCCCTATTAACCTCCTGTTCTCTTTCGAGAAGGAAGGTCAGGGCTTTCTTCTGATGTGGATACAGAAGTGTTCCAATTTCAGGGGCTGAAAAAGAGGGTCAGAGAAAGCAATCGAAGGCAGAGTGAATGTACGTACGAGGTTCTGTCTCCTCAAGTTCCTCACCACCTCTTATATTCTTGAACAGTTCATCAACCTGAGCGCGTTGTACTTCGACGGTCTTGCCAGGGGCGGTGGGAGTCGACCATCGGCTGGAACTACCACCTGGACCGCTGTAGTCGGTGCGTGAACTCACCATGAGAGCTCGTGTGTGACCTCCTGGCGGCGGGTTGTGAGGGTTATGATAGAGAATGCGAGAGGGGATTGGCGAAGGGTGCTCCAACAGGAGACCAGATTGTCTGAGGAAGTTTCCGACGATTGCAATGTTACCCTTGGGTGTGTACACAAGGACCTCAAGTGGGAGTATTGGGAGCTGCGAGAGATAAGTAACAAAGAGAACGGCTCAGAACGACGGGACACGCACATGACGATTTCCTCTGCGAATTCGCGAGTCCACCCGTATAAGACCTTGACCTAGCATAGGTCCAAGTACCGTCGCGACCCTTTGTTCGACGACGGCGAAGTTCTCGCCTGAATGTATTTCACCATGCGAGCTTCTCTTGTTGGGTGTCCTGATAGAAATAGTATCCTCACTTCCCGGATGATGTGGTGTGCGTTCGTATTGTAGTCGGACCAGACCCCATACGGGCTCTGAGCCGGATGGTTCTGAGGGGGAGATATCCAGATACGCAGATGGATACACTATGAGAGCCGTCACATCTAGACGACCTATGCAAACAGGTGTTTTCGGCAAGGCGCTCTCGAGGGTTAGATGCTGTGCAGGGGGAAACTGCTGTGATGGAGGTACACTAGGCGGCGGCGGAGGTGGTAAAGGGGTAGGAGTGGGAGAAGGTGAAGGAGAACTAGTCAAATCGATCACATTGGGACTCGGCTGTCCTGGTGATGACGGTAGGTTGGAAGGGAAGGAGCCTGGCATGCCGACCATTGATGAGTGATGGGGGCTCGCAGGCGCAGCACTTTGTGGAAATTTAAATGCGGCGGGAACTACGGGATTGGGAGAGCGAAACGGACTTGCAGGGGGAGAAGAAAGGGGTGGGGTTTGAGACTGAGAGAGAGGTTGGAAGAAAGGTGAGGGAGGTGAGGGGCGGGAACCTGAAAGGGAAAGCGATTGAAATGAGTCAAGGCGGTCGCGGTTGGGCGGGATGTCATTGAAAATGTGATGGGGAGGTTGTGGAGGTGGTTGTGGAGGTTGTGCGAGGTGAGTGGGTTGCATCTTGCGGGACCTAGGAAGGGGACTGGCAGAGTCGTACTCAGGTCGGCTGCATATATGCACTCTGGTTGGCGGCGGATGTGCTCAAAGTCGCTTAGTCACCACCGGCGATGCTTTTCTTCCATATTTTCATATATTTTTCACATTATAATACACATCGATAAGAGCAGTCCATCAAACAAAACACGTCCACACTACAACAAACCACTACACGTCCTGATGTGGTGACGTTCCCTTGTCAGTACTACTCTAACGCCACAGAAAATACTGGAGGGACGCACAGCGGTATTGGCCAGATGCGCCGCCTGCCCAACCCATGGCTTGGGATGCGTGTCGCGCCGCCTCTTCTTTCGCTTGCTGCTTACTTTTCCCCGCCCCTGTTCCCTTCGTTATTCCATTAACTACAGCACAATGTTTTAGCACCTCCGCTCAACCGTTAGACAATTAACCGTATTCACCAATGCAATCAACGTTCCAGGTCAGAGCGTGGCCAGGTCCTGACTGCGCCGCATTCCATTCGACCTTGAGCCCGCGTTGCGCAGCCGTTTGATTGAACTGCGCCAGGAGCACTCCGGATGAAATGCCGTTGTTCGGAAGAGGGGGCGGAGGGGTATTAGGTGGGGGTGGATTGCCCATGCCCATAGAAGCTCCCGTGGATGACCCGCCGGGTGTCGACTCGGAATTTGGGTCTAGCAACGGGTGGATCCAAGCTTTGATGATGGCGTACCCTTGTTCTATGTATACAGCACCCACGTAGGCATGAAATAAATGCTGTGTTTCCTATGCCCCCGAGTCAGTATAGATTGATCACCGACCTCAAGTTCTTCGAGCCTAACCGTGGGCCCACTCAGCTCGCCGCGAAGGTCAGGAGGACAAGCCACCTTGTCTCGAAGCCTGTACTGGGACACCCATTCGTCATAGACCTCTTCCGATAAAGTCGTGGCTGATTGGTTCTGTGGCGAAAGGAACACTCGATATGAAAGCGGTATGCATACTGAGGTAGACGGCTCTTACGAACAAGTCGACTGCAGTCAACATCGGTTTCTTCTCAAACTGTATTTCTGCGATCACCATATGCAGCACTTTTTCACCAAGAAAAGCGAGGCGCTCTGCGTCTCCGAAACGTTCATTTTGCACCGATGACTTGACAGACGAGTGTTGAAATATCGCGAGCGCGGAGTCACTTTGCACGGGCGGGAGGGGTGGGGGCATCTTTGACGCAATATCGGGATGTTTGCGGATCTTCTTGGGCACAACCCAACTGGAAGCAGGTAAGGTCGTACTGAAAGGTCTTTTGAGAGGTCGAATGGATGTTTGAGAGGAAGTGGATGCTTGGGAGGAGTTCGACTGCGCCGACAAAGGATGCATCGATATCAGTTGTCACACGGCCCCGTGTCTGTGCTTCTTGTACTGTACTAGTCTCGTGGCGTCGAAACCGGGAAAGGCAAGATAGAGTGTTCGCCACCGACACACGATTAGAGATGGCTGCTGAGGCTGAGGTTTGGGGGATGTATTCGTGGAGTGCAGAACGGAGCTCGCGGAGAGTGAAAGCCATGGCTACCCACACCTACAGGGCCACAGACCGCAAAAAAAGAAACAGAAGGGAAAAGAGGTTTCGAATCTCCCTGCATGAGAAACGAAGCACGAATAGCGCGCACGACACACAGTCCCTGAAATACGGCTTGACTACGGTATGATAAATGATAAAAACATTATACGACTATTACACAAAGTGGTATACTAGCTGAGCACTGTTTACGATAAAGTATTCATAGGTTTTTTTATAGAGGTAATGATAGTTGTCAGCTACACCCCAGGATCTCTCCGTTTCAAGCATCTTCACCAAGCACTTAGGTAACTGCGCGCTTTTCGAGCCTGCCCAGAACTCCACGAAGAGCAGCGATGGTGGCAGTTTGTCCTAATTGAGACTCCAATCGAGAAATGGCAGTACGAATGCTACCAATGATGTGATGAGCAAAAAAAGACACAAGTCACTAGCCAAGGACAATACCTCTTTGATCCTTGCGCGGTTACGGGACAATCTTTGACAAGGTGATGCGGTCCTCCGCAAACGGGGCAGCCCGGATAACTGTCCATCTTCTGCCTCTTCTTCGCGCCACTTGGAGTATCGGATGAACGTTTCGGCGGTGGCGGTGGCGGTGTCTCTGTTGGCCTACCTCTGGCAGAAGTGCTAGAAGACGGTACGTTGTCATATGGCACTTCCACATGGCGCACTTGCGGATCCGGAGGAACTTTGCGATACGAAGACAACTGCGTAGGGCGCTGCTTCTGGATGTTGGATTTGGTACCCTTCGCAGAACCTGACGCGCTACCTCTACCCTTCTCAATGAGCCCCAGGGGTTGGTTATAGATAAGATGAAGCTGTCCCCGTTTCTTCAACGTGCCGTCAATAATTGCAATCGCATCGCGCTGCCAAAAAAAGTCACATTCCAAGAAGATGATATGTGTTAGGAGGACGCACCCGCTCTTCGAACGGCTCGCCTGTCTGATCAGTGAACAGTATCTGGCGGTAATGTACAAGGTTTTCTGAGCGCTCGGTCATATCGCAGGTGTCTTGATGAATGTTCCCGCACATGGCACAGACGGCGGTCTCCAGTGAATGGTCAGACATGTCACGCTTGTTGTGTCGAGGGTACGTTGGGGTTGGCTGGATGACAGGATTAAGCGTAGAAGGGCGCTCAACATGCTTGTTCGACAGCCTTGGCGGCATTTCTGGGCCTTCCATCACGGGAACGTCTAGTTCAAAGACGTCTTGCCTGACATCGTCGCCTAGTGGCTCATCGCTGGAATTCTCGGACTGGCTCAGATTGATGTTGACATAGGCATCGGACTCTTCAGACACTGTGGATCTAGATTTCTTTCGCTTCCTTCTCTGGGGTTTGTCTTTGGTTGGGGAGTCGAAGAAGTCTACTTTCTGCCGGAAAGAAGTGAGTACATCTGTTCGTTGCGGGTATCACCATTGACTGTACCTGATGTTCTGCAGCAATTGCGGCTTTTCGACGGACACCGCGTCCAGTACGCTCTGCTGCCTTCGACTGAACCTGTTCCTTCGCAATGAGCTCCAAAGCGCGTGCCCAAGTATCAGTGGTCTCCGTGTGTTCAAGCGCCTGATCTTCCAGCTCCTCCAGTACTTCATTCTCTGCGGTCCATACTTTCGCGAAAGTGAACGCTTGGCCAGTCTCTTCGCCAGTCTCCTCGCGTGGGGCTTCCTCTGTCTCTGTCTTTTCAATCAACTTGTCGAGGTCTTGCTCAGAATCTGAAGAACATGAGTAGGCGATTTACGAATAACTCTTCCTAAACGCACAATTGATATCGCGAGAAGCGGCTGCCTCATCGAACAGCGCTAGCGCGCCATATGTCAAGGTAGATTGGACATCACCACCGCCTTCGTCGTCGTCCATCTTTTGGACGATAACATGGTCCAAAACGAGTTTCTTCTTTCCAGCTTGAATGATGCGTTCTATTATGTACGATAAGGGAGGAACTGGATAATGGTGCCGTCTTAGTGCATACCTTCGGCCGTATCTTTAGCCATCAATTTGAACACCAAACATGGTTTTGTTTGGCCGTAGCGGTGGGCTCGAGCAATCGCCTATATGTAGTTAGAATAGGAGCAGATTAGGAGATCGGAACATCATACTTGAAGGTCCTGGAAAAGATGAATATACAGAGAACATACAGAAATATGCAAGAACGTACCTGGTGGGGATTGAAATCGGGATCGAAGACAATGACGGTGTCTGCGCTCCACAAGTTGATTCCGACCCCGCCAGCTCGTGTAGAGAGAATATATATGAAAACATCGGATCCATGACGATTGAACTCGTCCATTCCTTTCTGCCGATCCGATTGCTTCGTATTTCCGTCCTGACTCAGAGTAAAACGAGGTCGAATAGTCATGTGCTTGCCTCACTCACTAGGCGCAGGTACTTAAATCCTTCACCCTCAAGGAAGTCTTCGATAATGTCCAGAGCAACCACAAACTGTACAGGTTGTGTCAATAATAGGATAGCTCCTATGAGCGGCGATACGTACTTGACTGAATAGAAGGACTCGATGTCCCCTGGCCCTGAGTTTGGGTAACATTGCTTGTAGGAGACGCAACTTAGCACTACCAGCTACAAGCTTGGAGTGGGCCTCAAGCGCGTTCAATCCTTTCGGCTCGATGTCATGGGAAACAAGGTACGGGTGCTGTATGCATCTGTAGGGGTTGTGAGAAACTGTTATCTATACAGTTGGCACCCGTACTTCCGAAGCTCCATGAGGATATTGTTCATGCTACCTGTCCTCGGCTTCTTCGAAGAGGTCCGTGAGTCATTTGGTGTGGATGTTAGCATCTTCAAGATCTCGATATTCTTTCCTGTAGGATGCGGTCATCAGTGTCAGGCGAGATGGTGTACGGAGAGAATTCACACACCAAGTACGGACTTATACACTTCCTTCTGTAATGGCGTCAAGGATACAGGCACAATAACCTCATTCTATAACCATGGGTCAGATATACTCCCGCGTTCTATAACGACAACGAACTTTAGGAGGCAGTTGCAAAACTTGACCCTTGAGGCGCCGAAGAAAGTACGGGCGCAGTCTGTTGTGGAGCTCTTTCACGAGATCCTCCGTCAATTCTTTGTGATCTTTCTCGAGTCGCTCAAGATCTCCCCACTCATTCGGATCGAGGAAGTTCATGAGGTTGAATAGTTCCCGAATGTTGTTGTTCAACGGTGTCTAGAAAATTATGTAAGTATAGACGGCACTTTCCAAACTCAAATCGACAGAACACTTACACCAGTCATGATGACCCGGTGTGATACATTAAGCTCATTCAGCTTTTTGAACAAGAGACTGTGGTCGTTCTTGACTATCGGGGCCCATGAATCTCAGCCGTTACTCGAAACATACTACTTACGCCGTTGCCCTTCATCGACGATCAGAGCTTCCCATCTGGGAACGCTCTTTATCACCGGACTGAAATCCCTGGAAGTGATAGTGTCGTATGTTGTGACGAGGACATGGAACTTCGCGCCAGTCGTCCCTTCTATCTCTGTCGGATGCGTTAATTCATAGCGTTTGATAATATCACGGGACGTGGCTTCGCCGTAAAACAGGACAACGCGGATGCCGGGCGACCAAGATGAAAACTCTCTTGCCCAGTTAGTGATCGTTGAATGGGGGACGACAACTAAAATAGGGGCGGCATCGAATGCCTTGATGATATTGCCTATAAATGTGACAATTTGAACCGTTTTTCCCTGGGGTAAAAGGTTAGAACCAAGCAATGGAAGAAGCATTTAACCGTATACCAGACCCATCTCGTCCGCGAGAATACATGGTTGATGATTCCACCAGTTGTCACAAAGCCAGTTAAAACCATCGATCTATGAACGTTCAGCAGGTCAGGGAAACGAGTGTCATGTTGGGAAATTTTACCTGAAAGGGCATGAGCTTGAGCTGCTCTTGCTGGCCAAGATCCGGTTGTCGGTCTTGTGTCAAGGCGTATTTTTGCCGGAATTCATTCTTTTGACGATTTTCAAAGGCCTGGATCTGCTTCCTGCTACGGAGCTTTATATGAACTCTCCGAGAATCCAGAAAGCGCCCGAAAGCTACTTTGAATGCCGAATATCCTGGTTCGCCCTGACGAGGGGGAGAGTCCCAGGTAGCTATCATCCTCAGTGTGGTGCTGAGACCGAACTTGCGAAAGGTAAAGCTTACCTTCATCGTACCCGAGGTCGTCCCACTTAATGAAAGCCCACACGACGCGATCTATGTCACCGGCAGAGAGCTCGTCCTCCCGCTCAGCTTCCCACTCTTCCAGCGTTCTCGTGTGCTGCGCGGATGGTACTTCACCGTGTTCGAAGGCTCCGTTCCACTCCCTTTGAATGTCAGGGTCAATGGCAGCGTCTGAAGATGCTACCGTCTCCTTCACGACTTTCTTCCTCTTGTTCGCATTCGACCTTTGCTGACGGGGAAACCACATCAAGACATCCAGGACGCGGTCTACAGTTTTCCAAGCTGGAGGAATACGTCGCTCTGCATCGAGAGATGGTAATAACGCAAGGCTTTCCGAGCGAATTTCGGCATTTGATCGAGGTTCGTCGGATTCCTTGCTTAACCCACCGATTCCCCCCTCTGAGACTGCGTTGGCAACTTGGTCTTCTCGAACAGCATGATCCAAAAGTTCAACCTTTGGCCCATTTGCTAGAAATTTTCGCAGGAGTCCTGCATGGATAGAAGCCAGCCAGCCATGGGGGACCCATTGTACCCGACGATAACTTCGGTCTTGCCATTTAACGAGGTACTCGCGCGGTAAGTGCATTTTGGGACTGATCGACTCGCCATGCGGTAATTCTGGTTGCGGTGTGTTGACCGGGTATGGGCGCCAAGCTAGGATCTTTTCCGCGCGGTACACGAAGGAAACACAGTCGGCACACGACCAGTCTTGATCGCGCTGATAATATTCAGCAATTGCCTCGGTGTTAACCTCTTCGGCAGTGTCGTCGGATGCTCCGTCAGGAGGCGGGAGGTGCGCATAGTGCGCAAGCCGCTTGCAGAGTTTGCAGCGGAACAGAAGTTCCTTGGGAGGTACCACGCCATCTTTGCGCTGGCTACGGGTCGGAGAACTCTGCTCAGAAAGAACATCTCCTCCTTCAGGTTTGGTGGGGTCTGTGCCGATGACAGCCGCAGGAACCGAGAGAGTATGGTCGTCAGCTCTCTGAGAGCTTGACGTCTCGGGTTCAAGGGCTGGATCCTTGCAGCCCATGCAAATACCACCCTTCGAGCACATGGAACAAACGAACTCTGTCGTCTGGTGGGATTCGAGACCCGCCCGCTTCGGAATATGCGTTGGAGGATCTTGAATTTTGCTGCCATCGACGGTCATGCCCTCCGCATCCGCAGCGTCTTTCTCACGTGCCTCATTCAGCGCCATGATGTCTCGCGCCTGAACGGCTTTGAGTATTTCGTCCCGCTGAGCACTGCCCAAGCATCGCCAATGTGCAGCTACAGGGCATTTCAGGCTAGGATGATGGGACGGTCAGCATGACTTCAGGGACTGAGGGTACAAAACATACCATCGAACCCATCCGCCCTTAGCTAACTTGTCTTCACTGTCGCTGTCTTCGTCGGAATCGTCCTTTGGTTTTCGTTTAGCTTGACGTCTCTTTCCTGACTTTCTCTGTTGCTTAAGTAGGACATGCGTCGGTTTACGCTGACACCTTTCGCATGTGTGCCTGTGTGCAGACAGTGGACCGTCCTCAAGTTCGTCGTACTCTAAATCTACGATGCCACGGATGTGCCCGTAGGCGGCACGGGAAGCCTTTCCACGCTTGGGGATGTTAACTTTGGCCTTTGACCTAGAATTACGAACGGGAGAAACGCGCTCATCGGAGAGTGAGTTCGATTCGCCGTCTTCGTAGTCATGGTCCATAGTGTTGGTTTTCAGCGGCTTGCGGATGCGATTGGACCTCCTAGTAGGACCCACATCATCCGAGATACCCATTTCCGAGCTTTCGCTCTCGCTTGGAACGCGCTTTCGAGGTCTCGTCTTTTTGGGACTGAAAGGGAGGTCGGTACGGCCCTGATCTCTGATGGTGGAACGGCTTTTCCTTCGCCGAGGTGGCGGCGAGTCCCAAACATCATCAACTTCGGTCAGATCAGAGATATCGTCTCCTTCTGCGATCTCACCCTCCCACTCTTCATCCGAGGGTGAGTCGACGGTGAGAGCACGTCGTTTAGAAAGCCTATTCAGTTGTCTGCGCTGCTTCGTGGATATCCTGATGAAGAATTTGGGACGAGAGTCGGGATGGACATTCGAAGCAGAAGGGTCAAAGGCGGGAAGTGCACCGATTTTCTTCCTGTGTTCTAATATGCGACAGTGAAATGGATGGATTAAGTCTGGGTCCGAAGGGGGACAGTAATTTGCTCACTATACTCAGAGACAGAGTAGGGAAATGCTTCTGCGAAAGCAGATGCTTCAAACTAGCGTCGTGAAGTTAATTTGGAAAGGACTTATAACCAACAAGCATAAGCGCAATTATCAGCACACTCACTCTATATGCGACACCGTCGGCATTCTCTACATAATACCAAAGGGTGGTGCCATCGCGATACTCCCCAATAACGACACGGTCTGATAGAGGGAGGTCATAGTCAAAATCTTGGGGAAGATCGCGATCTAAAACGGCTTCGTGTTTGACGCGTTCCGCGCGGGCTAATGGGGGTGGCTCAATGTAGGGAACTGCTCTGTGGGGATTCCTTGTTATAGAGACTTCAGCAGCCGACAAGGGCGCTGGCGTAAGGCTGCTCTCTATAGTGAGTTGCGGATGTTCCGAGGTGAGCATAGTGCATCCAGTCGCCCTCGTCAAGGTTTAGGACAAAGGACGGTGTTCACGGGTCGCGCGTGAGTCGCGCGCGCGTTCGGTCTGTTATGTTAATGTATTATTACATAATAAACGCGAAAAAGTGATGGTGTTCACGCACGACCCTAGACGACCATAACGACTGAGCATGTCTCGCCAAACACCTCCCTTTCCATCTAGACGTCCCGGGTTCCCCGGAATCGACACGTCTCCGTACCCATCCTCCGCTACAGAGCCTTTACGGATAAATCGTCCCCCGCGGCCCACAACCCCCAGTAATGCCTCAGTCGTCTCTAATGGCTCTCCCACAGGACCCTCCCGTCCCCAAAGATCCGATCTTCGGGCAAACCGAGCTCCAGATTACTCTGTACCTGATGCCGCAGTCCAAGCGCGAGTCCCTATGGAACGAAGAGACAGTGCGAGTACGACGCGATCAGATGTATCCGGCCCCAATATTTACCGCACCGTCAGCGGAAATTCATCAAGTCCCAGAACAAGACGGACAGGCAGATCCGGTACTGAGGACTCAGATGCAACATCTCCAGCATCTCTTGCCGCTGCTATGACTGCTTTCCAGAGCGGTCTGCGCAATAGAGCCAGAAAGGCTAATGGTAATGATCAGTGGGAAGAGCGCCAGCAAGCTATCGAAGCGGAAAATGCTACTCAACAACGCATCAGACGTAGGATGCCTGGACGCCAACAAACTGGTGCAGCGAGGGCTGGTGACATCGACGGTACGTGCCAGTTTTTCTTATGATCTATTGCTGATTCTCCTGCTCAGCCGTGTTGGACCGAATAAAAGATGACTGGGAGTTCGTAATTGACCCAGAGGTAAGATTTAAATCCTCCCCAATTAGTGAAAATCAGTGCGAATGTGACGGATATCCCACTTCCCAGTTCAACCCCGTCGACTTGGCCCTCCAGATTCTCGATGGCTCATCAGCGGGACAAGACGTGGACTCATTTCGCAGAACGAAACTTATGCTCTCTCAAGCTCTCAAGGGCTCCGTTGACAGTATGTGGCCTCGTTGTCTTGTTTTGATGATGTGCTAAATTCTTACAGAACATTTCCAGGCATTTGCAGCCTCGTTACCACACCATGCTTCTTTACTGAACCACCTTGGAGATACCCAGACACAGATCAAGAATGCGAGAGCTGTTCTCCAAGAAGCCAAAGATTCATTGGGTAATAAACGTGCTGACCTCGTCCAGATGTGGACAAGAGGGCAGACGTTGGAAGAGATGCTGCGGATTCTGGACCAAATGTGAGTCTATGGCCACGCTCCACTTTCTGGAACAGCCTGAAACCCACTCATTCGACTTAAGTGAGCGTCTCAGGCTCGTCCCTGATGTACTGGAGAGTTTGATTTCCGAGAAACGCCTATTGCAGGCAGCGGTCCTCCTCGTTCGAAGCTTGAAGACAATCAACAATCAGGACATGCTTGATATTGGCGCCGTTGCCGATCTTCGCGCTTACCTCATTGGGCAGGAATCTGTCCGTGCAACCTTTTTTTTCTCACTGCCTGGTGTGCCGAGTATCACTGACAATTAATATCAGGCCTTGAGAGACATCCTTATTGATGAACTACATAACCACCTCTACCTGAAGTCGTTTTGGTGCGAGAATCGCTGGGCCACTTACACCGTTGGTCAACAGTCAAGTGAGTCGTTGGTTATCGCACTTTCTCGTTTGACCGTTCCTCATTTCTGTTAGTCCCAAGAGCCGAATTCGAAGATGAGCCGCTATCGTCAAACGACCCTGCTCGACATCCTGATTCGCCATGCTCACCCACTACTAGAAACCTCCCTTCTCAGCACTCGAAGTTATCTCGATACCTTCAAGACCTTTCACTCCGCGCTAATGACCCGCCCGACGATATCGATGATTCTAAGTTTGGGAGCCCGAGATCGGGACAAGGCGCGACGACAGCTCCTTCATACACCAACCCCGGTCTACCTTCATCAGCCGCTTCATTTTCGTCCTTGTCCAACTTGGCCAACGTCGGTCCAAGTCAAAACCAACGAAACCCAGAAACAGATTCTTTTGTTTATATCGAGACATTGTTGGAGTCCCTCTCAGTCCTCGGGAAACTTGGCGGCGGCCTTGATACCGTTGCTCAACGACTTCCTGGTGAAATTTTTGCATTGATTGATAACACCGTGGATGAGGTTAGCGAACGCGCCGAGTATAATCGTCGCACATCATTGTTATTTGAAATCAATACGGGCTCCAAGGATCACTCTACATATATCGTTACATCGAAACCCGCTGTGACTGGCGGTCTCCCGTTGAACATATCGAGCACTCTGATAGACGCTACCCGAGCAGGACACGGCCTACAGATCAGTCCGCTACAATTGCGCCTCACTGCACTGGAATCATCTACCAAGCACGCCGACCACGAAATCTTACGAGATTTATTCTGGACATTGTATTCTAAACTGGACGCTGTCATGCAGGGGTTGCGAGTAGTGTACGAAGTTGCGAACAGGATCGGTTCGGTCAGTTTGATCTATGTTTACCTGTGCCATGCGATGAGTCTTTACAATATGTTTTTCCACAGAGGCGTGATTTCAAGGACTCTTCAGGGACAAGGCCAGGTGCTCTGTTCCCGCTGTCTGAAATATGGATGCCTGTACAGGCTGAGGTATGTCGAAGCAGAGTGTACACTTTACGGTAATGATGCAATTATTTAGGTCCGGACATTGGTAAACGACTACCTAGCTGACGAAGAACAAGGCGTCATGTCTGGCCGCAACCCAATATCATCAATAAACGATGTCTTGCGAGAGGGCCGATTCTCACGAGATAAATCAAAGGTACGTACATCTATCTCCGTTCCTCGTGGCCTCACAAGGGTAACACCTTTGAAGCACATGTTTAGGTTTGCAGATACCAATCCTAAACTAATTACCAAATCGATACGCGAACACGAAGATGAACTCAACCGTGTCCTTAAGGACACGGTCCCTGGCCTTGTGCAAGGGTCTTCAGAAACTGCTGTACAAGCTAATCTAGTCACTGTCGGGACAGATGAGCGACTGATAGGCACAGACCAACACCACCGCCTCCTTGTCAAACCCGATGCATTCCACATTAGCGTTCTTTTTCAACCTATGCTCGCTTTCACCGATCGTGTAACGGATATCCTACCGTCCGGATTCGAAGCCGCAAGGGCATCAAGTGCTGTTTTGGACGAGTTCGTCCTGAGGGTTTATCTACCACAGCTCGAGGAGAAGGTTTCTCAACTATTTCATCAGGCTACAATGGGTCAGTGTTGCACTTGCTCCCGATACGATGGTGGCTCAAATTATCAAAGGCCCCGATGCCTTCATGCCTGATGCTTCCTCGACTTTGCTGTCGACAGAGCCTTTAGTGAACGTAAGTGTCGGGGTGTGCACTTGCAAATTGCTAGCGATGCGATTGACTTTCCCGCAGGCAAGCACAACAATAATGGCTCTCATCAACTCTTTATGCGTAATGCTCAGGACAACACCCTTTCACAGGGAGAATTACGCTCGTCTAGTCCTCACCGTCATCATTCAATTCTATCAGCGCTGTAGTGATCACTTTCAGACCCTAATAACGTCCCAAGCTAGCGGCGATCGAGATCCTCGCGTTGCACTTGGGGCACAGTGGGCACAAATCCCGGAAATAGCCGCTTGTCTGAGCGACTTGTATCATGCCCCGGTAGATAGAGCAACATTTTGTGAGTCCATCCTGGCTGACTATCATTCCAGGAAACTGGCGCCAACAAGAGCGAACTTTACCGTCGAGAGCGTGACGCCGAGACTCGATTGACCAGAGACAGGTCATTCGAGAAAGAGGAGCTAATCAGCCCTATGAGAAATGTCTCCGCGCTCTGCAATTTGTATCGAAGTGTGGTATGTTTATGTGCTTCTACCACTGGCATAACTTCTTATGATGCTCTCTAAGTCATGGTTTACAACTGGGCTCAATCAGCTGAAGGCTGTGCCTGAAGATAGCTTGTCCCCAACTTCGGCCATCCAAATGGAGCCTACCAGCACTATCACCGCATTCACGCCATCCTTACCTTTGCACATGCCCTTAGGCCCGGACGAGCAGCTCCAGCTTCCCCTCTCAAAAGAAATGGCACTGTATGTGACACAGATTGTAGAACGGGATCCGGGGTGCTCATAGAATATCATAGGCGGTTCCACGCACTGCTCAAGACATACGACCAGTTATCGGAGTTGATCTTACATACCATACGAATAGATGTCCGATCCCGTGTGGCATATTACCTCGGCCTTGCTATGCGTCATGTGGGTGATAAACCATCTCGTTTCATTAAACACTGACATCAGTTGCAGGGCAACTATTCTCTAGACCGAGAAATAGGTGAACCAGACCCGCACATAATAGACCTCAATCTCGAGCTGGGTGAACATCATGATATCGTGTCATCGACTCTTCCGCCACAGGGACAGAAGTGAGGCATTTCATCGTAACGCCCATGTGTTCTAAGCTTTCTACAGATTCGTCTTCCATGGGATCGGTTTCCTTATGGACGATCTTCTCATTTATCACGCTCGTCATCTTCGCCTCGTGAATTCTTTAGGCATGGAGAAGATAAGCCGCAACATGCTTGCTCTTCAGCAATGTGTGAAAACGATCGTTCACGACACGCGTGATGGAGAGCTTCTTCGAGCTAAACAATACTATTCCCTCTTCCCTCTCAGTTCCCAAGTATGAAAACACTCACGTGTGGTAGTGGCTCCCCCATCTAATCTTGATTGTGCCAGGACTTGCTCTCTCTGATCCGGAAAAGGCGGAATTTTACGTTCGATCAGTATGAGGTGATGCTCAACTTACAATGTGGTGTTGACCAAAGTCGAAAGGATCGCTCTGGAGCCCAGGCGAACGACAAAAATTATAGCATGTACATTATTGACCTACATGGACTTGAGATGGAGGCTCAAAAGGATACTGATACCTAACAATCTCAATATGATCTTGTAACGACCATTAAGCGTGTACTTATTTGGCTCCTTATAATATTAGTGTCACTGCGAAGCGGGGAAAGATACTGTGCAGCATTACGGGCTCAGTGACATTCGGTCAACCACTGATAAACCTATCTCAGGGATCCACATCTCAGCTAACCACAGGAGACAAAGCAAGCTCTATTGACAGAAACCTATTATCATGATATTTGATTTCGGCTCATGATACGGAGAGTTTTCAGCTAAGAACTGGCATGGCATATCTCGTCTAAGCTACAAATCGATGGGCCGTCAGAAGCTTATACCCCTTGTTCGAACCATGCCAGGTCAACATCGTCAAGCACCTTGGAACGCGCTGTCTCATGCTGTATGTGCGGGGATAAGGCATTTGGGGCCAGTGAGACTTTATACTCTCCCGTTGGGCGATCCTTGGTGCCTATCACCGGTTGACCAGGTACATACGAGTAGGTTAGAATCGGAATACGACCAAGAAGTTCTCTGTACCGTCTGCGAAGGAACCTATTCGGCAGCACTTGCCGGTCGGCGACTCGAGAAACTGGATGGGGGAGGTATACAGGATCGATTCTACGAGGGGTGGGCGGCCTTTCGGAACCGGATCCGGTGAGCGACATGAGTTCCGCCAACAGCCCCGTAGTTTGCACGCCTCGAATCCTGGCGCCGAGGATGAGATCCTCTTGGGAAGAGGTCTCCCGTGCTCCTCGTTCCTTCACTGTAACCCCGAGCGGAGGGTACAGCCGTTTCCAATGGAACGAAAAATAGCGCCAGCGAATATTGACTTCTCGACGCTTGCTAAATGGTCCAAATAGACGAGCATCTTCGGAAGACGGGTCTGCCCTCTGTGGTAACGTCGGTGGCCTGCTAAGGTGAGATAGTCTTAAGGGCGAACCAGTCGGGCGAGTATAACGGGATAGGAGCAACGCAGTTAGCTCTGGGCTGTACACAGGTGGGCGCGAACGCTCGACGGACGAAATGATTCGGGGAGGGGCTGGCGCAGCGGGGTCGGAGAGCAAGGGCTGTGAAAAATCAGCAGGGTTTCACAGGGGCACGAAATAACGAGACATACGGCCATAATACACCATTTGAGTGGCCCTTTGCGACCATATGCCAGATCTAACACATGATTAAAGGCGAGTCGGTTGCCATCATTAGCGAGTTTCAACTTGGAGAGTTCCTGCAGAGGAGTTAGCGACAGTGCTGGCCTGAATTAACGCTACCACCTTTCGGAGACGATTGAAAGTTGCTCGTCGTTGCCAAAGCTTGCGGCTGTCATCCAGTGCAGAATTGATGTCGGCAGAGAGTTTGAGGCGAAAAAACTGTCTACAAAGATACAAAGATCATACATCAACGTAGAGGGTGGGAGATGGCTAAGAAATACCGAAGGTGCCCATGAGGTAGAAGCCTCGTCTGTCTCAGAAGAGACCTATAGAGTGCAAAAATGCTGGACTTGGTAGGAGCCGTAACAAGCGAAGGCTTCATGTGGTTCGTGGAACGCGCAACGGACGCTTCCATTGTCTTTCCTTTCCCACACGTCAGTCATCACCGGCATCACCACTCATGCAAATACAGATGTCCACTATGCTACACGATGGGTGGTAACACCAACCTACGCGCCATTTCTAATCATATCCCTTTCCGCTTCTCTGCTTCGTCCGCTTCATCTTTTTGTGGTGTTTTTTCCCTGTCAACCGCCCTCCCAGTGCCCCGACCTGTACACCCTGGGTCGTGAGAGGAGTTCCATCGTCCGCAACTGAAAGGTGGTGAGGGTACAGCATAGGGCGAGAGACATTTTGTATCCTCCCCATTGCATCCTTAGCGAAGGGACGTGCTGCAAGACCTGCAGATTCATCGAAAAAGTGTCTATCCAGAGACCGGGATTTCTCGCTTTGACCCGGTAGCGGTGGTAGATCAGAAGGGTGGCCAATACTACCATCAAAAATGTATGTGTTGGCATTCTTGCCAACTCGGGTACTGGGTGCACGCTTCTTTCCAGCGATGCGCTTGAGAGCCAGTTTCCTGGCCCCAAAATTGAAATCATCGGCTGAATGATTGGGAGGGGGATGGCAGAATAAGAGCTTCGCGTTCACATAGTCCTTGAGGATGTAACGTGCGGCACGGGCCTCATCGGGGTTACCTTGTCCGGAGCGTGTAAACCCGCGAGCAACTGTCCAAATAGTCAGTATTTTTTTCGTGCTACGTATAAGCAATGACCGACCAGCGTAAGGAATAAGTAGGTCTTCAGCACATAGGGAGCCATTCCCACCCTCCTCCGGACCCAGAGACTTAATATTCAACCCATACATTCCCTCGAGGACTGCTTTGGGAATTCGTCTGACTACCAGGGTTACAGGGCCAGTATGTTCGCGAAGCTGGTCAATGGGCAAAACACCGTCGCAGACTAGATCGGCCTTCGTGGTTGCGAACTGAGGGAATACCAATCCAGGGCAGTCGCAAAGGGTTATCTTATCGGACAGATTGATTGTTTGGAAGTGTTTCGTCTTGCCGGGAGTGGACGATACTGACACCTTTTTCTCCCCGAGCAACGAGTTGATCGTACTGGACTTTCCAACATTCGGGTAGCCCACAAGACCAACGACCAGTTTTTCAGGGCGATTTCCTGAAGGATCCATGAACTCTACGCAATCGTGTTTTAGATGGCGAACTGCACAACCGACCACTAACGGAAACCCACCAGACAAATCTGGCGCCGATGCAATGAAGAGATCCTCAAGTTCGAGAACCGAGAGTACTTTGGAGCGAGGATCTTCATTGCCATGGAGGTCCTCGTCAGAATCGAGATCCACGCGTTCATCTGAAATTTCAGATTCGGTAGAATCATAAGATCCATCTGAGGGGGTACTAGAACCCATATCAGTGTTTAGTGTGTCCTCCTCGTCTGCTTCCTCGTCCTCTCCTGGCAACGCGATGCGTTGGTTCCCCTCAACCGCCTCGTCAATTGCAGTTGTAAGCTCGCCAATAGCCAAGGCTTTTTGAAGTGCCTCCTGTCTTCCGGTGGCATCAGTTGCAGAGTAAAAGGCATAGTGAAGGCCTTGTGAGTCAAAGTAATCTGCCCAGATGCGTCTAACATATACCAAGTAAGCACGGGGTAGTAACGACACCGGCCTGTGTCCTACCGTTGCTTTGCCGTAAGGAGGTCAGCTTTGTTGATGAGTAGCAAATTTTTGCGTTTTCCTTTCCCTGTTCCTTCTTCTCCCTCAGTACCCTCAACGTCATGGACATAAGCCTCCAGATCTTCGCATCGAAACTTCTGAGGATTACGAGCATCCACGATTTGCACAACCAAGTGTGAGCGTTCAATGACCCGCCATAGCTGCCTCCATACTTCAAGATTGCGTTCGAAAGGCGTTAGCAAGAACTTGTCCTGGTCTTGTAGCCTGATAAGACTGTCATCAGAAAGAGTAGCTCACATAACATGTACGATACCATGACTGTACTCACTCCGCAAGCCCTCTCCGCCATTGGAGGAAGGCCTCCTTTTCCTGGCGTTCCAGTTGTGCCTGGCTTATGGATTTGGTCCATGGCGGTCTTCTCGGGACCCGTAAACGTTGCTTGTTTTCACTCTGTTTCTTTAGGGACGATGTTTCTTCCTCTGCTGAAGGTAGGTAGGGATTCTGAGACGCGCTTGCAGAGGCTTGAAGAATCTTCACGTTTCGGCGCTCTAGCGGTGGGTGAGCCAGAAAGATATCAGGTGCGTAGGAAGTTCACCTGCTGTAAATTCCGTGCCTGCTAATTGCGCGGTATTCAAGAATTCGTCTAAGTCCCTTTCCTGGGTGACAGATTTCAGACGAGAGGGTGTATCTATGTCTGTCGTGTACTAATAAAGAAGGTTATGGTGCGGCCATTAGATGGATATACAATAGCTACATACCATGCTAGATCCCTGCAGCTGACGAGCATCTTTGGCCCTACGATTGATTATTGCCCTTCCAAGCCCACTAGGATTCGGATTCCTCGAATTAGGTGGCTTGAGAAACGTCAAATATAAATCTTCTGGGAGCTAACATTACTGCATACCATGGTTGAAAGAACAAGTCGCGCATCATAGCGAGGACAAGTCAGCAAAGCAAAGATAAGCGACGATCTGGGAAGGCGGCCCGAAATACGGGCCGGGAATTCGCCGAGTTACACGCCTACGCGACTCGACGCGTCCTAGAGCCTGAGCCGAGCCTGGGCCAGTACTGTTATTCTTCTGATCACTGTAAGTATGCAGACTCTCTATTTCTGATCCATTTGGCACCTCATCTCACAAATAGAGCCACTTTTACTAGCACTACTGCCACCTTCTATCGCACCAGTAAAGTCTAGCAATCGAACCCCAGTTCTTATTAGCCAGGCTTAGCGCGACTAATGTCCACAATGGACCAAAATATATGCGCTAAACTCGTTTCCATGGACAAAATAGATGGGAAGAAAGAAGGTGGGAAACCTCCACCCTCTGGTAGAATGTGTCAAAAAAAAAATTCTCCAGTTTTGCTTCTTGAAATCAACAAACCTGTCACAATCGGACGGAACCCAAACCTCTGGTAAAGACGTTACATCAGTCCGCAAGGTCATTCTTGATACCTTCTCCAGCACTTATGTCATTCCAGACTGCCACGTCTCCAACGTTCATTGCAAGTTGTATGCGTAAGTCAAGACCCGACTCGGAGTTTCCTTCGCTTTGCCCTTAGCATTCTATTCAATAGGGTACATACCAGCTCTGGTGGCATTATGATCTCATGTCAGGTACTTCTGAACAATTCCTTGCCCTTATCTCCACCGCAAACTCTCCGAAGGATTCCTCCACAAATGGGTTCAAATTGAACGGGTACGACGTACGGCGCTCGTCCGCGCTGCTTATGAATGGCGACATTTTGGAGCTCCCATCTTCACAACGTGAGTGTTACATATTACCAAGGATACCTGGATCAACAGCTGCTCCTTCAATCTCTAGGGTTCAAGTGCATACATCTACGGACACAATGTATAGAGAGGACATCCATTTTTGACCCAACCCCACCAACGCAACCTGCGCAGAAAGTTGAGTTTTATGCTGTCGGACTCTCCTTAGATGATATACCCGAGAAACACCAGAAAATAGGTGACTTCATTGTGACTTCACACAGCCTTGGAAGCGGGAGCTTTGCGACAGTCCATCTGGCTATGGACTGCCTAGAGCACCGACAAGTCGCTTGTAAGATCATCAAAGCCAAGCACGGGAAGGACGTTTCTAGTCTCATGAAGGAAGTAGATATACTCACCGCAGTTCAACACGTATGACTTTCCTGTGTTTCATGTGTCCTATGCTGATGTGTCTCGGTTAGCCCAACATCAACCGGATTCTTGCCGTAGAAGAACACCACCGCTTTCTGTTCGGCTATTTGTATGTCATCTCTTGTCGTAGCTCACTCTTATGTCCAGACATATTTTTCTTCAACTGTGCACTGGCGGCGACCTATTCACCTACATCACCAGTCACGAAGAAAGTGAAGGTCGACTATGTGAAGGCGAGGCAAAATATATCATGTATCAACTCTTGAAAGCATTAGACTACCTTCATAGGAAGGAAATCTCTCACAGAGGTGCGCTATGTGTCCGATACTTCAGGACGGCTACCAACAATCCTCCCCTCCTGCGTACAAAGATATAAAGGTTTCGCTATTTTCCGACTTGAGGTCACAATACTCACCGGTCCTTAGCCCGAAAACATCTTACTGCATGCTCCTGGACCATATCCTCATGTGCAACTAGCTGATTTTGGACTCGCTCGCCCACGGGCAGCGAGGTCAACATTAAATGTGTGCGGCACCGTGTCTTACTTACCTCCTGAGGGCATCTTGGCCCTCGATGCCAAGGACCTGAAATACGTTGGGATGCCAGCGGACTGTTGGAGTGTTGGCGTCGTGCTTTTCATCATGCTATCGTAAGCAGGCTGATTCTGCAAAACGCGATTGACCTCCCCATATTTAGAGGTTGTCACCCCTTCGATCGGCACCAAGATGTTATTGTACCTGGAAGTGATCATGACGATGCATCGCAAATCTCTACATCCAGTGAGCTTGAAACAAAGCAGAGGATAGTACGCGGATGTGTCGACTTTTCCGGGAACATCTGGGATACTCTGCCTTCTGGTGCGTTTTCAGTTGCCTTCATAATAACTCGATCTCTACGCTAATGAAGGCGACATTAATGAGCCTATAGCGCTATCTCTTGTTAAGGGCTTACTACGATACAACTATGAGACCAGATCAACCATTTCTATGGCTCTACAATCTCCGTGGATCAACTGCGACATCGATGAGCTAGAGGAGGCTTATCGTGAACGCGTCTCTCTGACCTGAGCTTGACATGCTTTGGCTTGTAGCTAACTCTGTTTCTGTGCCTACATCGGCGCCTGTCTACTTTACATGGTTATCGATGGCTTCGTGCTCCCGAAGTATCTTTAAAGGAAACGCCTTCCTCCAGACAAATATGAAAAAAACTTTCATAGTACTGCCAACAGTGAGAACTTCTCATGACTTCAGAAACTGGGCATGGACTACGACATGCGCTTGGATCAATAGCCCATAAAGATATCAATATCCACTTACAGCGTATGTGATCTTCCGCGAAGGTGGAAACCTAACGGGTGGCTAAGACGGATTCTTAACACGGAGAAACTGGCTGTGCGTGCTTACGAAGTAGTAACTATGATCATACCCCTCTTGCTCTCTGACACGTACTTGAACGTCGTCATAACCTGCCCTACGTGCAGCTTCGAGGAAGTTCTCTGGACAAAGTTGGCCAGATTTGTAGAATTCATCAGCAGTTCCCTGTATATTTCACACGTCTATGTCAGCCATCTCTCGGAAGAAGGGCAATCGCGACGGACATAATCGATAAGGATGTGGACAGGCTCAGAGTGCTTGCTGATGAGCTCAGTTGCATCATATTGTAACTTTGCTTCATCATTACCGCCCTGGAGGTACCCTGCGAAAGCTTTCTGTCCCCACGGGGCTTTGATGGGGTTCGATATAGGTGCGAAGGCTGATGCAGAGCGGTATTGTTTCGCCTTTGGTGCGAGATATGTAGTCAGTGCCCCATGGCCCCCCATGCTATGACCAAATATAGACACGCGTGTGAGATCCTGCACTGCCGATTCAGCTCGAGTGGCGAGAAATAAATGCCCGAGTTCACGATGGGTAGGCCAGCAATTTCCAGAACTTGCGGGATCTCAAACTGGATATGCGTGCGCATGTTGTAATGGAGGGCATACTTTGGATTGGTGGCGTCTAGGTAGAAGCCAGCACCTGTGAAAAGGCGTAGGGGTGAAGTGAAAACTATAGGCGTGTGTCACGTCGCTGCAGCGGGCATGGGTCGCACCTGTGCCAAAATCGTAATCATCGTCTTCGCCTTCGATGCCTGCACCGCGCGGAGACGTATCAGGGAAGACGATAGCGATTCCTTCTTTGGCAGCAGGGCCAAAAAAGCTTCCCTTCTGTGCGCTGAATGGTCGTATGCATATACAAGTCATGGCGATTCAAACGATCAGGCCAAGCGTGCGTACCCATTATCTTCGGTGCAAGTCAAACCGGACAGGTAAAAAAGGACTGGGACTTTGGCGCTTGCGGCGTTTGGGGGTAAGAACAGATTGAACCTCGCATCAAGACCACCGAGAGCCGCAGACTGGTAGGTTTGAAGATCGAAAACTGTGTGAGCAAGATCAAACTAGCGAGAGACAGCAACGAATTCAGCCTACTTTGAACTTGTATTTGATGAGGTCACCCCCGAAAGCTTTGTTTGATGAGACCTTCTCAAGAGTTGTCCCAGACATGTTGGCTGTTGGCACGCTAGTAGATATGGGAATGACGTCATGAGCTTTATGACATAGAAAAAGGATGAGATGATTACCACATATTATCATCACCGACTATCGAAGCAAATTGCCAACGAATTATGGGGGGTATGAATAGCCAGCGATAATTCGAATAAAAATGCTAGCGGGCACAATTCATCGATAATTTACTTAAATTGTCGAAGATGCGACCCGACCCTACCTCATCTTTCACATCTTTCGCCGGGGATGAGATCTGTGAGACCTTCTCGAGGGTTGTTCCACAAGGGTGATCTGCTGGCAGTTTACAAGAATGACGTCACGAGATTTAGCTTTATGGTAGTATCAAAATCAAAGTCACAAGTCACCCATCCAGATCACAGTGCGGTCACCTTAACCAAGTACGGTCACACCTAACTATTGTGCTGCTGGACGAGCCGAAAGTGATGTCTCAACATTCTCCAGCTAGTATGTCATTCGAATTTCTATTCAATGGTCAAGGATCCTTAGCCTCATGTACGATCTACAGTGAGAGTTGGGGGGAGGCGCTTATCCCTTCCTACTCGTCCTCGGGCAAACACCCAAGTGTCAGTTTCTCGTAATATCTCACCACCACCTGGTTTCTGATGCCATAACGCCTGTGTGAACCAGCGATGAAGCCGCCGTAGCATCACCCGGAGAGCCCGCTGACTATCCTCGCCCTTCTGCGCCCGGAACCGAACCAAATACCGAGCATGCACGTAATGATGAAGAAGTGCCCCCCAAGAGGGAGCGTCGCAAGAGTCATGGGGCGCATGAGAACGAGCGACGTCTGCGTGAGAATCCACAACGCAGGGTGGATGAGAATTGGCAGCGTCGAGAGCAGAGCGGTACACCCAAGATCAATGCGCGTATCTCCCAACCAGGAGGCAAGGTTTCTGTCTGAACCTAAATTGAAATTTATCATGAAGTGAAGTGAAGTTGTTTGGCTGTATGTACTTTATCTTTACATGGGATGTGCGCAAGCCATCTGTGAGAGAAGGGAGGAAGGGAGGGCTATGTAAACTTTCTGTCATTGTTTTTAGCGCGGGCCTGTATCAATTGTAGCTAACGTTCAAGAGGGAATGTTCTAGCCCGTGCACACTGCTATTGAATATTGAATAATTAAGGACGCACCGATGAACTGGAGAGGACCTCCCATCCATCAACTGAGTACCAAAATATATGCAGAGTGGTGCAAGAACATATCCGGGGATATCACCCACGTTTGATTCTCACTGAAAATCACAATACGAGGTCGCGATTGTGAATGAGAAATAGTTGTACAATACATAAGTACTGTACTCAAGGAAGGACATATTTGACTAATCCACAAAGTTTCAAGCTTCAAGCCCGAATAATCTTACTGAGACATGCGCCATGCGCCCCAATCGAAGTGCTCATAAAGATCAATTGAAGTGCACCGAAAGACGTTATATTGATCCTCGTGCAGCATTCGCGCAGGTGATATCTTACCACAAATAAGGAAAACGAAAGCACTCATGCGACAGCCTTCGCCTTCTTGCCGCGAACTTTCTTCGGCGGTGGTGCTTTTGGTTCCTTTTGTGTTGCGATCAGCGAGGAAACTCGAGCGAGGGTAGCCTGATTGAGCCAAGTCAGTAAAGAAACGGTGGTATGCGAACAAGACACGAGAAGAAAGGGAAAGAGAGGGGAAATAAAACTAGTAGTGTCATCGCCAATTCGTCGGCGACTCGCGTCTCACGTCGAACAAGCTCCGATAGCGTATGACGATAACCCAGAGGAGTTTGATCGGCTCCATCTGGGTAGGAATTTATCTTGCAAACATGTCTACGCCCATCCTTCATGACGTCCAAACGTCTCCAGTGGGTTCTAACGAGAATGCGGATTTTTTGCAGCAGGTAGACATAGGAAGCTAAGGTGTACTGTACGCTTACCTTGCGGAGATCAGGACGGTACCCGCGTTTGGCCGGTTGTGCGGCAATGCCAAGGGCACGACGAGGGCCAGCGCGACTACCAATGATAGTGGTAGCACGCGCGGAGCGGATAGCATGTGGAGAGGCAGACTTCTTGCGGTGCGTAATAGCGATGCCGTTTGCAACCGGCTTCACGTCGATAGTCTGATAGCGAATAGGAGTCCAACTGCACTGTGAACGCGGCGCAAGAGAAACCAACCTTAGTATTAGCAAGACCAGAAAACTTTTGTGAGTGGATGTTGACGAGATTACCCTGCCGACTTGTTAGCTGCAATGTGCATTTAGCCTGACAAACGGACTCACGGGTTCTTTTGAGAAGTAGGGGCCATCACGGACCCGCTTAACGACGAAAGAGTTGTTCCCCTACGGCGATGTCAGTTAAAATAGGTGCAAAAAAGCACCGATTTTGGCCTACACGCAGGAGAAGCCATTCGAGATCGGATGACATATCGACGTTGATACAGTGAGGATGGGCACACGGTGGTCGCGGTGGTGGCGTTGGTCGGCGCCAAGTCGCAAAGCAAAACTGTACAGTCGTCGGCTCATTCCGAAGATAGGCTGGTCGGATCGGGACCGAGATAGGGAGTAACCCATTTTGGAAGGCGCGGTGAGCTCAGCTGTTTGGGTGTGGAACACGTACGCACGCACGAATGTGGGCGTAGTCATCCGCTCCAAGGTGCGAACCCGAGCTGAACGGAAGCCCCACGGTCATCTCCCACCACATCCATGCAATGTCATCTACACAATTGTTGTTCCCTTCCACAGATTCGGACGCTGGCTCCGTCTCATCGCCCGTCTCATCACAACCCCTTCAAACTCATCTTCCTTTCCGTCGCATGTCTCTTCCCACTGCTCCCAATCTCAACTTGAACAGGCAGTCCGTCGTTAGTTTTGCCTCATTCGAGTCCCTCTCCGAACCTGGCACATCCCAGAGCCCGATTGCGTCTCCAGCTAGAAGGTTGAGGTCTAGACGAACCTCCATAGAGACCCACCGGAAGGCCACTCGGAGACATGGCCACCAGGCCCCTGATAGAGAGCGCGACGCCAAGCGGTGCAGGGTCATTCAGGAGTTCTATGAAACGGAACGGACATATGTCCAAGGCCTCGATCTTATTTATGAAGTCAGCTGAGCTTCCTCAAAGGCTGTTACGACCGTGTTTGCTGACCATCTTGGGTCCAACAGCTATTTCTTACTCCCATTATCGCTGCACTCGATACCCCACATTCTCTTCTTGAGCGCGCGGATCTCACTTCCGTGTTCTCCAATTTCATTGACATTTGGAATCTTCATCGCGCATTCTTTTCTTCTTTCACCGAACACCTTCATCTCAACGATAATCCTGAACCCGTCACACAGCTACTCTCAAATTCTCCACCACACTTGTCTCCCGTTCTCCTGTCGCATTTTCCATATCTGTCCTTGTATACACCATTTGTTACCTCATTCAGCGTATCATCGACGGCTCTGACGACTCTTATCAACACTAACGCTGCATTTTCTGCATTTATCACCAGACAGGAATCCGATCCTCGTTGCGGCAAACTCAAGCTACGGGACTGGCTTCTCACAATCGTCCAGCGCTGTCCAAGATACCTCCTTCTTCTCAAGGATCTCATCAATTGCACCAACGTAGAAGACCCTGAATACTTGTCTCTCATGAATGTTCATGCACTTGTTTCCAGAAGTACGTGGCACTCGGAATTTCATTTATCCAAATCGGTCGGTTGATATCTTCCCAGTCACGACTTCCATGAACGCATCGCTCCACACTCAGTCTCAAACTCTTGGTCTCCTCGCTCTCCAGCGTAGTACGCCGAACCTTCCCTTCCAGCTCATCGCTCCAGGTCGTACATTTCTCAAGCGAGGCTCGCTTATTCAACTCGAGCGCGGCTCTTTTCCGAAAGAATGCGACTTTCTCCTATTCTCCGATTGTCTTCTCTGGATTGCTAATCTTGACAAGGGTGACAACGAAGCCGCTGAGCGTTGGGACTGGAAGGGGGTCAAAACTGGACTGTCTCCGCGTATAATGATGGCGCGTTCGCGTAGCCGCAGCGAAGCAGAACTGTCTGTGCCGCGTAACCGTCCACAAGTATGCGGTTCTGGGGATGGGGGTTCACCGACCTCGCAGCCTGCGTCACCCTCTGGCCCAAGCCTGAACGCCCCACCCAGCCGGAGTGTTATGAGTCCGACTAAAATGAAGAAGCGCCAGGCGAGTCACGCCAGTTGTGACGAGAGGTGGTGGTTCAAAGGCAAAGCCGAGCTTATTGACATGGAGATCGTCGTCACCCCGCCGACAGAGGTTGGAGAAGAATGCCGACTCGAGGTATGGAGTCCAGAAGGCTCATTTGCCGTTTATGCGGGTAAACCACTGTCAAAATCACACCGTTCGTTCTCTGAGTTCTGTCTCTTGCAGCCAGTGAAGATGAACGCGATGAGTGGAGTACGGCAATACGGAACGCAAAGGCGGCGCTACTCGCATCGTTGAACATGACTCATCCAAATTCAACTCTTTCGTCGTCTGCGTCCACAAACCACTTGAGACGGACTCTCCAAGCTCTGCCACACCTTCCTGGAAATACGCTAAAACAGCCGAGACGCGGCAAGGTCGAGCGCTTTGTACCCGCTGTTTGGATTCCTGACGGAAGGACAGAAAGCTGCATGCGCTGCAGAAGGTCGTTTGGTTGGCGAATAAGGCGGCATCATTGTAGATTATGTGGGCGTTGCGTCTGTGCGAACTGTTCTGGAAGCGTATGTCGGTTTCGCGAGACATTACTGGGCCAACTAAAATTGCCTTGTGCAGACCTTCTACATCTTCGATTCAGCTGCTAAGGAGCCTGGAAAACCCGCACGCGCCTGTGATGCATGCTATGAAACGGTGTTTCCGGTATTCACACCCGCCGCCTCCCCCAATATGACGTCCTCGGCGCCGACAATCACATTATCCAACTTTCCCTCCTTGCAGTCTACCCCAGCACTTGCGCTCGCTCGCCCACCTTCGCTGCTCATGGCCATCGATAAAAGCAGCTCAAATCGTGAACCTGCGGGCATTGATGACGTTGTGTATTCTAATGCCCGCTTACTAGGCCTATCCATGGAGGATAGTGGTGAGCAGGGCGAAATCACTCTCCCGGCGTTGCGCATAAAGCCCGCATCACGAACACGTTCATTTCTCCACCTCCTCGAAAAATTCCGAGAAGATAACTCGAGGGTGGCCCCCAGTCCAAGCACCTCCAATTTCACTACACAGACGGATGACTCTGCAGAGGTCGTACCTTCACCATTATCAAATGTATTTCCTTCCGATGGTTCTAGTGTACCATCCTCAGCATCCCTACCGGCTGCGGGTACTCCTCTTCCCAGGTCGTCCGCACCACGAATCGAAGACTCTGCTCGCCAACAGCAGCGCTTTTCTTTGCCCATTGTAGGATTGCAAACGACTCCGGTCACTGCGCGAGCAAGTGCAAAAGGCGATGGTTTTGCAAAACGGTTCTCTCTCGTGCTTGGTGGCGGAAGAACGATAAGGGGTACCAAGCCTGCACGTGTGCATGGCACGGGCTCGGATCAAGAGGCTGGTGAGGGCACCGTCAAACAGAGTAGAAGCATAGGACATGGTGTCGCTGCATCGAAGTTGGCAGACTTGCTTGGAAGGCGTAAGGGTGCATAACGTAATAGAATGCGACTCGAGATTCCCAGCAGAGACTACAGTATACTGTACAAAGTATGATTCATATTATAGTGAGATGTCGGCGCCTTTCGGGTTTTGGCCAAGAGCACACAGTACCTTCGCTTAGAGCGGCGCGAACGGCAAACTGATCGCGACCACAATGCCACGGCCAATTGCTTCACAGTCACGGCAGGCGCAGTGCGCGCAAAAGCCTCGCGTTTCTGCTGAACTTCGGAACGCACGTTGCACCCACCGTTCTTCCCATGAGTCCGAATTTCCTGGATGTCATCCTCATCAGCGACTCCGACCCAGATGACAACGTCCAGCCCAGTGCCAGCAGCGTCTTGCTAGCTGACAGTACCGCCGGGATTCCATCCACTGCCAACTCGAACGCCACGAACGTTGGACATCCGGCCACACCACGGGGCAAATCCGAGCCCACCCTATGGGCTACTGGTCTTGGCCCACCTGCCGAAATACAAATCTGTCAACGCCAGACTAGAAGTCTGCCGCACGATGTCATCGATGTCGATGCTGATGAACCCTCAGACGGACCACCGGTGAGCTTTCAGATTACTGCATTCGTGTATGAGACCAACCAACAACTATTCAGCCAAAACGGGCCAGAACCGATCGGCTTACACCACCGCTGCCACGTCAAGAGAGCAAACTCGACATCGGAGCATGGGACCAAGGCCTTAACTATAACTATGACTATGGAAATAGGGGCGCGGAGACCTCCTTACCAAAGGTGGTCCATGGTTCGGCTGTCGAGCCTGAATATATCGTGCCTCCAAAGACGGGGCGGAAAGACTTTATTTGGGTGACGGTGAGTAATCGTAGTCGTAGTCTCATTGGCTACCCGCTACCCAGTCTCACTGTCATCATCACGGCATAGGCACGTCGAGTTGCTCAAATCCAACAGAAGCACGAGAAACTGCTCGCGATTGGGAGGAAGCAAAGCCGCCTCACTAACAGGGCCAACCCTCTTTCGGCACTTCAGCTGTCCCCAGTGACATCTTCTTTCCGGCTGGCGGGAGGGGGTGAGTTCTCTTACAAGAAGGCGGTGCATTTGGTGACGTCCTATTGACAGCTGTTAACAAGATCATCCAAAGTGCTGGGCGTATTGCCATCTGCAGTGCGACATCAGGTGGCCAACCCGAGGGCTCGGAAGCTCCTGGTATGATTGAGTCATGCAGAAAACCACTGTTCAGATTACTCATACGTGAATAGAATGGCCCCAGGACCAATATAACCGCGAGGGTGCGTTGCAGATTTGGCACGGTGGTCACTCAAGGGACCCAAGCAGTGAGTCGCGTAGACTTGTGCCCTTATCGAGTGTGACTGAAGCCCTGTAGCCATTCTACATGGCCATTGTGTCATCGAATCTCCAGGACAATCTGGGAGCCTTGAACCATCGTGTCTCAAGTGCTATACTGTCAACGGCCTCAGCTTTGATCCTAATCGGTATGTGTCATCAGCACCTTCTGAAGGTTTCACTGACCTCCATCTTTTCCCCACTAGAAACGATTTCATGGCATCAACTGGGAACGATGGTTCTGTCCAGCTGTGGCAGGATAGCAAAAAGATAGACAATGGTTGTTGTCAGTGTGACAGCACTTTCTTCAGCCCCATGAGCTCTTATTTTGCTTAGACAAGTACCCCAAGGCTCCATACGATGTGGAATACAGGGTAAAGGACTCCTTGATCGCTGTAGCGTGTATGAATGGGTATGTCTCAATCTGAGCTAGCTGTGGTGTCACCTCTCACCTACTTGTCTAGCGTAGTTTATGTCCACCAGCCTAGTCCTCTGTCTCACTACCCACTCGGAGACCCTGTGGAGCTGTGTGTTGCGCCACGCCTTGTGCGGCATTCAGTCGGTGCTATTGTCTGGGGCCAGGAAGCCTCCGCCGATATGCTCTTCGCCTCCTCTGAAGCACAGAACGCGACCGATTACACCGGGTACCACGCCGCATTTGACCCCGATCAAGGAAGACGAGTCTACGAGTTCAGCGCCAAAGAAAGCGGCGATGCTATGTCCCTGGACCCAGACGGTTCTGCACTCCGCCTTTCCAACCTGACGTTTTTTGGAAACGGACTGACCGACGCCCTCCACAGGTGCGCGACTGGCCTTATGCACCGCCTCTCGCGACGGCACACACTCCTTGAGACTGTACGACGTCCGCCGAAAGAACGGGATACGTCCCGCGCAGCAGATCAAATTCGACCCTTTCCGCGTCGCGCCGGGCGCCTCAGGCTCCCAGCCCAATCCGCCTGAAGGCGAAGTGAAGGCTGTCAGCTTCAGTCCCGACGGACTGCTGCTCGCGGTTGCTCGCAGTGACGACGAGTTGCACGTCTACGACTCTCGGTTCATGGGGAGCAGCCGGGAACCGATGCAAAGGTTTCTGCATTGGGGAGAGGACTGCTGTCTAGGTGGAGATAGATGGGGGATCGTAGATGCTGTCTGGGTGGACGGATGGTGCGGAAGGGGTCTGGGGGTTGTGACTGGCGGGTCAGATGGTGAGATGTCACCCCAGGCCCACCCGCTCGCTCGCTCATATCTTCCTTCCGTCTTTGCGCAAAAGGTTGCGTCCGCTTCTGGGACGTACGCAGGTCGGGCGACGATATTTCGAACGGCGAGGTACTTGCGCGACCAAATTCTGACATCGGCCATTTCTCCGTCGGCGAACCTTACAAGGGAGAAAAACCGCTCGTCGTGTGGGTGTACTTTCCTGTAGACAGCGGCCTCAAAACTCATGAGTTTTCTCTAGCGGTGATAACGGTGGACGCATCTATGTCTATGACTACGCGACTGCTTGTCGTTGAGTATGGCTATCAACCAAATACTACAAATCGTCGTCGAGCCCCTTCACCAATGTCTAGGGCTACCACGTTCATCCGGCAGTCGTGAGACAGTGTGAGCATTGCCGTGCGTGTGCGATACCCATCCAGAACTATATGGTATTTGAGAGGTAGCATCTATTAATACAAATTAATACAGCGCAACGTAGAAAAGGTTGCGGGGTGATTGAAAGGTACACAATCTACAGTTAATATTCTCAAGAAGCAAGAGACCAAAAAAAAACGAAACTATCGTCCGTATAACGAGGTAAACGGCGCTTGAGATAAATTTTGAGGATGTGGCATATGATGATATATAGGATTGTGAGGACCAGTCGGCTGGAAGCTGGGAAAGGGTGAGGGGTAATGAGTCGCCATATGTCCGGAACCCAAAAGCCATGGGTGGCGATAATGAGGATGCTGTCCGAGATGATTAGGTATAACATTGCGCGAGACCATATGGCCCGGAGCTGAAGCGGGGTGATGAGGCGGTAGAGGTATAGGGGTGAAGTGCTGCCTGATCAAGGGGGCGGGTGGCTGCGCCAAAGCGTTGGTCGCATGCACCTGAGCCCCAAGCGCGTCGACGGCGAGGTGCTGCGTCAGAACCTGCATCCGCGGCGGTGGGATGTAAGGAGCCTTTTGTCGAGGCCGCCGAGGCTTTCCCCGACGACGCGTCCGCCGGATTTGCGCATCGGTGTCTTGTTCATTCGGCCCGTCCGCTTCGTCGAGTCCGTTGTCGGTCTCGCCGGAGCCTGCCGTGCCTTCCCGAACGTCTGCGTGGTCCGAAGATCCGTCCGAGTTGTCAACAGAATTTCCTTCCTCCTGATCTTTGGCGGCGCACCTCGCAGTCGTCGGTAGCTCTGACACGTCTGTGTCGGGTAGTGGATTGGACGAGGTGTCACGCTCTGCGGGGATGCTACCTTCAGACGGTGTTGAGGAGACCTGTGCTCTGGCAGCTGCTGCCCAGTTTGGCGCATCGGCAGAATGTTTGGGTGAGTGTTGGATAGCTTGGTCAGGTGTGCGCGCGCCAGGAGCATGTATAGAACCAGCTAATCCGCGTTGCGACCCGTTATTTGTTGGACTCGAGCGGGTCGTGGTAGGAGCCGGCGGCGTCGCCAACTCCTCTGTGTTATCGCCGAGCGTCTGGCCAACTCCTGTGCTCCTCCGATGGGGCGCGTGGATGGAGGCATGAACTCCACTGGAGAATCCGGGTGAAATTGACCTTTCGGTTTGCAAATATCTGCATGAGTTCGACACTCCCACAGCGTCTATAGATGCTTGGGCCTCGCTGTTCTCGATACTTGGCTCTAGAGAGTCGGGGGCGGGTTTAGGCGTAGTCACGGGTGCGCGCTCTTGTCCTATTGTGCGCATGTGCATCAACTCGGATGCCACGACATAACCCTCTGTTTGCAACATCTCGTTCTTGGGAGCGATGGAAGCCGTCAAACCAGTCTTAAGTCCTAGATCTTCAACCTTTCCGGAACCACGTGGTATGAAAATAGGTGCATCTGCTCTGAGTAACATTGTTTGGTTGTGAACTGATATGGGCAGATTCAACGTGAGTGACGAGTAAATGCTAATTTCCATCGGAGAACGCTCACCAGTCTCGTCATCAAAAGTATCGCGTCTGAACTCGGACATAACGGCGTGACTGTCAGAGATGGCGAGCGCTAGCAAATATAGTCAATACGGAAAAACGACTTCATTTGAATTAAATTATTACCGTTGGTTGCTTTGATGGCCCCGAACGTGCCGCCGAGATTATCAGCCGAAGTGCACCTGGTAATGGATGTGATCTCGGCTTCTCTTCGGTCCTTTAATCCCACCCGAATATCGTCTAATGCATACCTGGCGGCACATGCTGTTGCAGCGGGCTTCGATGTAACGTCAGGGGGGAGCGAAATTCGTGGAGAATGGTCGGGGGGCTCCATAACGTCTTGAACGGACGTCACTGATAATGACGGGGCGAGGTCAGAAAAATGATCATAATAAGATCCCGGCAGAGGGTAAGGGTCAGGTAAAGGGGCTTGAGCTCCGGTCGGAGGTGTGAGTGGGACCCCCGGTGTTTCTGGTGTCCAATCTACTCCTTTATAGTCAAATGTCTCCTCGTCGTCGCTTTCAAGCGCGGGTGATTCGTAACGGAACACGCGATCAGCATCGGCATCCAAATCGGAGACATCCTCCATAGCTGGCGGAAAGAAGGGTTTATCGTGAAGTTCGCTTCCGGGTTCTAGTACTCGAGAGGGTGTAGCGTTGGTTGGATCGAGCGGTGTGGGAGTATCTTCTTTCGCCGTCTCGGTATCCAGGGGAATGCGTGGCAGCTCTGGCGTCGGGTCGTCAATCTCAACAGATGCGACAACAGGCGTGCTGGTCGGAGCTTCGAAAACAGTGGCTAGGTTCTCAGAGACCGAGGGATAACCAGAATCCAAAGGAGACAACATCGTCGGTTTCGAGTCACTGTCCGTTGTTTTTTCGGAATTGTCCAGTGAGAGGTCACATGAAAGTACGCGGAGAAGTGGTGTTGACTGCCCGAAAGGTGTAGAAGGCTGAGATAGGATTGTGACTTCAAAGGATGAGAGTGACGGAGGCGTGACGGCAGGGCGGAGTCTTTCGTGCTCGAGTGACTCGGAGACAGAATTGTCTGCATCGACCGGGAGTAAAAGGGACGACATCTCGCCAACTACTTGTGTGTGAGGATAGATAAATTCCTGGAATGTGGAGGGTGCGACGCCGGAAGCTGGGAACACCTATAATCAGAAAAGAAAGTGAGGGACATGGTCCGGGGGGTGCCAATAGAGGAAGCGTACCACCAATTGCTTGGACTTTCCCTCTGTATGAGACCCGTTGTTGACATGTACCAACAGTTTGTACACCTGGCACAAGTGTTAAGTGAGAAATACGGGGTATAATGAGAACCATACGAGGCAATTGAACATAGCAAATAAAACCACGAGTACTACGGCAGCGCTGGTGGGACGATCATCCATCGTATGTTCGAATGAATACGGAGCGATGGTATTGTTAATTGCTAGGTGCATGGGACTTGGCACGCGTGACTCGAAGGTTGGTGACGCATCGAGAGGGACTTGAGGAACCAGAACAGGAAGCTCTGTGATTGCCTCAGGGGGCGGTCGAGAAACCGAAGATGGGATAGACACAGGCAAGGTATTCCATACGGACGGTTGAAGAGCGGCAATTCTGATCAAACCGATGATCACATGGGGAGACGGTGCAAGCATTGTTGCACTGAAGATGAGTAAGAGGAAAATTGGAAGGGGTAGCATCTTTGCGACGTATACCGTAGGGGAATGAGTAGAAGGACAAAGTGTGGGGGGCACGAAGGAATGGCAAGGGTGGTCGTGTTTTTGTCACCACAATAAATACGGTCAGAACTGTTTCGCCACATCCAAGCGCATTGTGGATGTGGAGTGGATGTGGTTAGCTTTGACATATGGCTTTGGCCAAGGATACAAAAGCGACAACAGCCCCCGATCCAGGGCCTGCAATGAAGCACCGACGCGTACGCGGAGTTATAGATAGAAACAAAATTATTGGCCAACGGCCCTGTGGATAGATATCATCCACAACGTCCAAAAACGGTTACGCTCAGAGCTAGCGAAAGTCCTTCTTGCCGGCAAGGTGGGAAAGCTGGTTCGATCAGAAATGCATTGTTATGGGCCGCAAAAGGGAATATCTCTATTCACTTGGGAGCTTGCCACGATTGGATACTCGCCACTACAAAAAGCAGAAGATCGAAATCATATCATCGTCAAATAAAACAAACAAACAAAAATTACAAATCGTCATGAAGAATAAATCATCACGTGACATCAACTCATTACGCGAAGAGTGGTCCGTTATATCCTTCCCCTCGTTGATTGGCTCGTACCGTAATGACCATGACATATACGAATCCAAGCGTCAAAACAACCCTGCGAACGAGGTATGATGAACGCCATGGATACGGGGGGAGGGGGGATCCTCACCATTCAATCCATGCAAATGCCTCGAGAGCGTTGAGCTGACTGCAATAAATGAACCCGAGACTTCGGGGACGTGAGTACAGAGCGAGGAGGTATAGAATACATGCGCTCGCCACGTACTTGCAGTTAAGGCCCCCTCCAAGAGATTCGGTGATAGCAGCTGCCCCTGAGAGCCAAAATACCCACGATAGGAACAAGCTGCAAAAGATGACGATCAATGGAATTACGGGGCGTAAGTTAATGGATATTACATACAAGATAACATGAGCAGCGATGCCAGCCATAAATTGAGCCCATTCCAAAATCAATAGCACGGGGAATATCGGGGAGAGAAACGTGGTCCAGATGGAACAAAATAGGAGGAAATGTACACGGTCGCGCTCGGTGGTGGTCAAGAAGTTGCGGTGGTCGTGATAGCGTGCGGTCAACCACGCAGATATAGATAACTGGAGGAGAAAGGGATCAGACAGCTGGGCAATGCAGTTGCTGCGTTGGTTCCGACCTCGATGATTGCGATGACTACCAGCACACCAAAGAAGACTGGACAGTGTTGCGGTGAGGGCGCAGTGCGCACGAATCATTGACACCGAACTTACTGAAATAGCCACGTCTGAGAAGCGTATCATAGGCCATGAGGGAAGGGAAGAAACGTCCGTGGGTAAAGGTAGGTGAAGAGCAGTGCAGGAAAGGGGAAGGCCCTCAAAGACCCGAGGGTGGAGGGTAGGATCGCGTGATTACGAATCAGAATAAAAACCAACTGAATACGAACTGACGTCATTCCGTAAATCGTTTTACGTTGCCAACGGCACACAGATTTGGTCCCCAGGCATCAACCTCTCACACACCAGGTCCGCATTCAATGTCCTCAAGGCCTCCAGCCCACACCCATGCGCCTCGGCAATCCTCCAACACGTGTCCCCCGCCACGACGACCACACGTGAGCTTCCCTCGGGGCATTTCGCGTATTTGACAGGTATCAAACCTGGTGAGATGATGAGCCGCCAGACCAGTAGCAGCACGACGATGATAATCAGGAAAAATGGGAAAAGCATTCGATATGGGCTACCGCCCGAATGTCGTCGGTAAACTGTGCCATCCTGTGACCATATAATTGTCAGCCGCCCATGATTCAGAAGTGCAGGGAACAAAAAGACCAACAGCCTCTCCTGTCAAGAGCGCATAGCCATCCCCACGCTGAGGTCCATTTTCCACATCATCCCCATCACTCTGAGTAGCCGAGACTGCATGCCATACGTTAGGATCCGTTTAAGGGGTTGAAAGCACATGCGTACCCCGTGTCATCTCTCCAAACTCGGCCCCTTCCTGTCCCTCCCATAGCTGTCCCTCGTCGTCACGGAAAAAATATTTGCCCGAGTCTGCGTCATAACCAACTCGTTTCATGCCCTCCGGGAGCCGATAGTCGTCCTGTACGTTCTAGTAGTCGTATCTGGAGAGACCAAAGAAACGAAGAGTTCGAACCTCATCATACTGGGACCAACGACCCATGAAATTGTGTTTGATTTTGAAGTTTTAGACCAAAGGGGAAAAAAAAACTGAAGGAAGATATCGCAGTGAGTGAAATAAAAAGATAGTGATGGATGGAAGCCAGCAATGGTGCCAGTGGCTATGTCACCACATGATCCCGGCCCCACCTCTCCTAAGCCGGGCCGACTCCCATTGTTATCCTTGCGAACTCCTTCTCCTTCCACTACTGTATGGCCCGACGTTCCTACGTGATACAGGGGAAACCAAACGGCATTCAACATACGGCGCAGTTCCAACCCCGCTATTATACCGCCATTCCGGTCAAGGATTCGCTCGCTTGGTGATATCAATGTTAGAGGGTTGTAACTGCCTGCGTTGAAAAATGTCCCGTGATGTTCGCTCCCTTCTACCCCATAGTCAATGTGACCGTTGCTCGGTTTTCTACTACCACTACAAAATTTCAATGACTCGCCGAAATGATACTGTAAACGCTTGCTAGAAGGTAAGGGACTAATCAACATCGGGGCCCGGAGAACTCATAAATTGGATCGATATAGGAAAAAATATGTGCGGTGCTGTCCGAATCAGAA
>Ga0307510_10000071_pt1 | contig 76530 bp, 71 predicted proteins | sample 12_EM_MG_FD_207224 | JGI IMG/M metagenome (GOLD analysis project Ga0307510, IMG submission 207224) | Populus trichocarpa ectomycorrhiza microbial communities from riparian zone in the Pacific Northwest, United States - 12_EM | ecosystem: Host-associated > Plants > Roots > Unclassified | place... | reverse complement strand
CCATATCCAGCCTGAATTTTGTTTCTGTTGAGGATTCTGTCCGGCGCTTCAAGTGGGATTGCAAGTTCTGTACTCAGAGTGTAACGCCTTTTTCTTCAGGTAAATCACCTGTTGTCGTTGTGCTGCTGCCTTCCATTGTTCATAGGTATCAGGATTCTCCATGGCAAGACAGGCATCAGCCAACTGGCGTGGGAGTCCTTGAGCGAATGTGTGTAGATTTGAGGGGTTATCAGGGTTAAGTTCTGCGCAATTCCCAAGGGTTTCGAACGAGGCTAGATACTTATTGAGGTTGTCGCCAGTCATTCTTAATTTCCCAAGTTGATCCTGAGCGCGTTCTCTTTCCGCATAATCAGTGAAGGATATCTTGAACTTCTCTTCCATCATTTTCCAGGGGTTGGAAAACCGATCAATGAGACTAGGATCAGCTTCGATTTCTTCAAGCCAATTGAAAGCCATGTCGACCCATCCATTTACTTTCTCTCCATCAAGGAGTGACATGAAGTAAATACACTTGGAAATTGGGTCTTTGGCGATGTCGGCTTTGCAATTCATGAGCATGAATCTATTGAATTGATTTAGGAATCGCCTAGTTTTGGAACGATCGCCTTCGAACTTGTCTGGGTGAATCCCTTCCAAATGATGTCCTTTATCATTGGTTCTTTTGGGTTCATCGTAGAGATCTTCAAGACCAAACGGGTCATCTCCAGTACCTCTGGGACAATGTGGGGGAGGCCTAGATGGTTGTCAAGCCGTTTGGGAAGACCGCATCCTCCAAGACCCAAATCCTGCAAATGACTTTCATTCCGGTTGGTCCTGTGGTTTGGGTGTGGTGGATCGGCTTGTGTTACTAGGGGGCGCTACCCTACTGTCGGGATTGGTCTTATGAAAGACGTCTCCATTGTGTGGTGTAACTGTGGAAATATCCAATGGGGCAAGTTGGACAGGGGATGTTGCCCTTGAAGGGGCTCTAGTGACAGGAAGACCTGTAAGGCAAAGTCAAGCATAATTGATTCCTTTCAGTGGGAAGTCTTTTAATTGAAGACTAGGTCATGCTAAGTGGAAGCACTCGTATGTGTTTCCTGCTCAAAGTCGGATTTCAAACCAGACCCCATAGACATTTGAGAGTGCAAGGAGGGCTCCTTTGAAGCAAGCATAGTAGGAAGTGAAAGGTGCTCTTTTGGCAACTTCTTTTCCGTCAATATGGACGTCAATCAATTGTCCTCCAACTAAGTGGTGGACTTGTTCTGAAAACTCAGATGGAACTGTATCCTTTGTTTCGGGTTTTGTTTCGAATGGAAGATCCAATACAGCAAGTGATTCTTCCGTAGGTTGATCAATAGCACGAATATGCCAGTCAGTGGGGATACCTAGTCCTTCAGGGGTCTTTTGTTTTTCTTTTGATCCAGAGGGAGTCAAAGTCATTGTTGATTTGTAGGAGAAGCTTGTTCTAATATCACGGTCAGACCACTGTGTCAGATCGAGTCGGGGATTTCAGGGTTCGGGGATCTCAGGCGAGATTACAAAGATGGATTTCAGAGAGGGGTCGTTCCCAGAAGGGAAATCTGTCACATGAGGTGTCACGTGATAAGGGAGATGACAAGCAAAGATTACACAAGTCAGACGTGACTTGGAATCAAGCAAGACACTAGCACATGATCTCGAGACGTAGAGAGTCAAAGGCAATTAGCAGCGAAGCTGACTAATGCAAGAGGATTTGTTCTAAGGGAAGCCACACGTGTTCAATAGTGAGAAGAGACTAATCAATAGTCTGATTGCACAAATAGAATGAGCTTAGGAAAGCCCATTCTATGCTAAGAGGTACAGTACTTATACATGTACAGACAGAAACTACTAGAAGATGGGAGAAGGCCTAGGAAAGCCATGGAACAAGATTGAAGCTTATAGATTCGTATGGAAGTCTCTGGAAAACGCAAGATCAGTCCATAGATAGGTTAGGCAAGCGAGGGCAAGGCGGCCTGGGGTCACAGACAGAAAGGGGAAACAAGAAGATGGAATAGGAAAGAAGAATTAAGTAAGCAGGGCAGTCCGTGACACACACACACACCAATTCCACCTATTTGGCCTGCTGATACTGACCTCATCTTCCAACTAGGGACAAATAAGATAACACTTATAACCCAGCACCCACTTGTTCGCATTGTCATACAGGATGGGATAGAGAATGTTCGCGCCCACTTGATGTCCAGCCACACATTCCCCGACCTGGCCACTACTCTTCCCATTGTACAAGCCTCTCTCCTGCGTGCTGCTGCGTTGCACTTCCCCAGTACTCTCCATATCCATCACCACCTCCAGTCCAATGACAAGTATATAGCACCAATCAGCCACTTGGTATGTTCTTGTTGTCTCAGAGATGATACCATTGACACCTTTCACAGATATGTATTCGGATTCCACTTTTCTGGGGTGAAGTCAAAGAGCAGTGCACTACAATTGTTACTGCAGACCTTCTCGCTTTTGCCCCACCAAGTCAGATTGGACTTGTTGCTCAAAGACAATGATCATCTTACAACTATATTTTCCCCATTGCATCAAATGTAAGTCATACTCACTCTATCTATGCTGTCTAACATATGTTTAGGGCATAAGACCTATAACGCGTACAAAGCCATATTGGAATGTTTAGATCATTGCAGCGATTTGTAGTCTCTTCTTTGGGGGAGGCACCAATTCATTTGCCAACTGTTTCCGTCATATTTTCCCATTGAATACTACCCTTGATGAGGTAATGACATGTGAAGTACCCATTCCAATGGTTGCTTTGGTGGCAACAGCAGTAAGTTTGTTTACACAGCTTGTTTGACATCATCCCACTAACTCAAGCAGCTTTATGCCAGCCTATTTGAGTGGCGTAGTGGTGTCCAGCAGATAACTGAATTCTCTACAAATGCTTATCTTGACATGTATTTGGGGCACATCAATACCTTGAATCAAATTCATGAGAGGCGCAGCAATGCATTCCATCTTTTGATGGCAGAGATTTACTTGCAGGCCAGGTGAGCATTGAAGTGATCCATCAAGCACATTACTAAATGGCCATTTTGCAGCTTGAACGCAGATAGAGTTGCAACTCCAATTGCTAAGCTTGACTGGAAAGAACTCAGTGACTAACGGAGTGAATGTCCAACTGGTTCATCGTTTTGTTCCTTTGCTTTTGCTGCGACTGATTGCATGCTGTTATCACCAGTACCCTCCTCTGTCCTGATTCCTCCCCACTTCAACATGCCAACATGGCATTATACCCAGCACATTCCTCAAGTCATTTTAACCCCTCAAGCTAATTGACATTCTTGTTCTTTTTGACCTATTATTCATCACTCTATGTGCACCTTCCCTGTGCACAATTTATTTAGTCAGGCCCATTTACAGTCGTTCATAGCCATTACTTTACTGGTGTGCATAGCTAGCATCAGCATCATTAGTGTATAAACCATAAATAATAGTTGTCGGAATTATCTGAAATCATCTTGTGTTGTGTGTGTCCCAATTGGCTCTTTCTACATGTGTTTGTTGGAAAATTATCTTGTGATCACACCATTACTATCAATTATCAGAGATAAATTATGGGGGGGTAAGATAAGAAGTTAAAATCTAAAGTAACCATAATTTCCACTAGCAAGCGTTAATTATTGCTAGACTATTGAAATTAACAAAGTAGGTTTTTCCAGATGAAGGTAATGCAGTGTCACCTCATGTGACATTTGTTGAAACTAAAATGACCCTACCTTATAAGTTTTTAGCAAGCTCAACTGCAAGCCAGGTATGAACATGGCAAGCTTGATTGTAAGGCACTTTGTAAGGAATCAACCTAGCTTACAGGACTTGCAGATTTTTTCCTTGCAGATGGCTTGGAGCAGGTTACAAGTTCAATACAGTAAGTACTTACAGTATTGTGGATGGTTTTTTTACCCAATAAACCCACTTTAAAACTATATATGTATTAAGCCTACCCCTAAATATATATATTAGAAACTAATTCAATCACAGTACCTCATGTACTACAACATCTAAAGAAGTCCTAAAACCCACAATAAATATGGAAATACAGAGAATAAGAGTTGCACTATACCTTAGCGTCAGTGTATGCTGTGTGTCTGTGTCTGTAAGCATCAGAGCCTCTATGGTGTGTACACCCGGTGACAGTGCAAGAAATGCCATTTTGACAGACTGACATGTAGCCGGTCGTAGAGGCCTATCATCTTTTGTTAGTTATTCGAAGGATGACAAAATTTGCCGACACACCCGATACGGACCCGGCTCTCCAGCGGTAGGATCCCAGATTTGGACGCTCCCCCAGCGCCCCTTCTCACATCAGCAGTAGCCCACTGTCCCTGCCCCTCGGTATGTCCTTGCCGTCTCCGTCTCCGCTCCAGGAAGGTCACTTCGAAGCGGCGTATCCACTCGCTCTGATTATACACGAAGATTTCTAGAGCAAACTCGTTGTATGGTACGAGCCCTCGAATCTCGACTCCTCTGTCAAGCTGAAGTCCGACGCTCACGATAATACGTCCGCCCTGTAGCGGAATAGAAGACGGGACCAACGCGTGGGGTGAAGGCGCCGGAGACGACCGAGAAGGGGCACCGCTGCGCGGGAGCTCCACCGCAGCACTGGGGACACGTGCTGCGCCCCACATTGCGAGCGGGCCCTGTGTACGAGGTGTCGGGGGGACGATTGAGTTCATCGAGTACGCTGGGTACGCTGGCGTGGTTGGTGGTGAGATTCTTCCTCCACTGCTACCCATAAAGGCTTCATCGGTTTCACCCATCGGCAGCATCTTGCTAAGCAGCGCCGGCGGCGGAATACCCGCGCTGGGCGGAGGCGCGTACGTCGTACGTGGCGTTGTGCAAGCAGCCGCCGCTGTGATGCTAGGAGGTATATACGCGAGTTTCGATAGTGGACTCGAGCCAGCGGCAACACTTCCACTCGTACCGAGGGCAATGAGAGAGGCGCGAGTTGGAGGGGAAGGACGAAGGGGTGACAGGAGGTGGAAGGACGGCAGGGTATATGGTTTAAACCCTGCAACAGGGTTTTGTTGGCCTTGCTGATCCGTGGATGGGATAGACAGGCGTGGTGTCGTGGCAGGGAACGGTGTCGGCGGCTCCGGTAATACTTCACTTTCCCTCTGACCTGCAACCGGGAACCGCCGAGGCGCGAGGTCGAGTACACAATTCCAGCGTGAGGGAAACGACCGTGTGGGAAATAAATGTTTGTCCGTCTTCTCAACCTTTTGCCCACTTTCGCCTCGGCTTGGGAGTATGGCCGAAAATGGCCGTCCCCAGACTGTAATTGTAACCGGGCGTTGCAACTCCCCCGCGGTGGTTGGTGTGGACGCTGTCAGGAGTAATGCTTCCTTGTCAGGAATCGGCGCGTTAAGCAACTCAACCGCGAACAACAAGTTGCACTGCTCATGCATACCCAAACAGAGGGGGAACATCTCTGTCAATGATTTTTCGCACCATGGGAGAAGGCGTACGCGCGCCCCGCCGCTACCACCGATTGTGACGTCTACCGCGTTAACTAAGAATGCTTCAGGGGCTTCACCAGGATGCTCGAGCTCAACACAAAGCATGACTGTGTGCTCTGTATTGCCTGCTGCGAGCGCATGACCGACTTCCGTATCAGGTTCTGTGGGATGAAGCAAGATATACGGGACGAAAACGGTACGCATGCGAACACGGAAGCCAGAGACAGCAGAAATCGTACGGCGGAATGATTTACGAAGTGTGGCTCGAGTAGCGAGAGATGGCGTCGTTACGGATGCGTTAATCATGGAGGGAGGATCAGAAGGGAGCCCAAATTCCCGCTTACGAACCTTGGCACCGATTCGCGTGCTAGGGAGGGAGAGGGGAGAGGGAGCGTCCGCGAAGGTCGGCGCTATGTGTGTTGAGTTCGCCAGAAACAAGGAGCGAGAATGTGAATACCTGAAGATAGCCCCTCGAGGAGGTTGACCTCATCCAAACCGTGATAAGAGTTGTCTAAATCGGGCGCATCATCAAAAGACGCCATGCGCGCAGACTGAGGCAAGTCGAGGTGGCCCCCTGCTTTCTTGAACATGGCCGCAAGGACAGCCCTGGCTGGAGTCAAGGGAATTGGCCTCTCCCTTACAGTGACCGTTGCTGTGAGACAGAGTAATGGGTCGCGCACTGGCAATCGCAAGAATGCTACCGGAAGCACTACGTTAGCGGCTGGGACGATAAAACTGTTACCACAACGCACCAACGTTGACACACATCCGGTACACAGCCACCCAAACACACGCCATCTCATCCCATAAGAGAGCGAACGCATCTCTATCCTTGACCTGACCTGACTTGGTCGGATCTAGTTCCTCCCCCCACATCCCTGATACGAGCGTCACACCCTCGGCACGCGCGTATCTGCGGTCCTGATCCGTGGTCACGGGTGAAGGATTGGGGGTGTTGGGCGGGAATATACTAGGGGGAACGTGAAGACCACCACTTCCCTCAGTTGTTTTAAGGGACGTCGTACGTGGCGGGGTGCTGAGTCGAGGAACGGACGGGGCGGATATAGGAGCAGGAGATATGTAGGTCGCGTCATAAGAAACTTGAGTATGAACGAGAAAGGAGAGAAGAGCAAAAGGCGGGTGTGCAGGATCTGCGGGTGCTTCCTCCGGTAGTTCTAGGCAAAAGACGAAGAAGAAGTCGAGGCTTTCGTCTAGTGATAGGAGTCAGGAGCGTATAAGTGAAGAGAGCGAAGAAAGAAATGCCGAGATATACCGAAGAAAGCTCGCTCGCGCGCAATTTCATCTGATCTTAGCCTCCTTAACCATGCGCTGTGATCGGTGTCCTTCGTCGGGAATTCGAGGATTTCGTTCGGGACGATCACGTTGAGTGTTGATGAGTTGACAATTCCTTCGAAAGATGCCATCTTATAAGGTTTTATCTGAGTTTAACTCGGAGATGATGGCAGTAAAGCTACAATATACTGTAGTTTATGGCCAACTCATAATCACGACAACACGTATGATTACGTAATCAACCTCTACTCGCTCCGAGGCCTAACTTTGTCGTTTTGATGACAGCTACTAAGGGTGCTTCCAACCCTCCATCGACACCAATTTGACCGCCTTCTTCCCATCCCATGGCAGATAGCATCTGGAAGCCAATGTTCGACCCATCAAGCTTGGGAGCCGTCTTTTATATAATAATTAGGGCCAAATCGTCGAGGAGGCCATGGAAAACCCGTACCTCGCCAACGACATCGCCGTCGCGCGGGCGTGTCCTGTCAGCCATGCCTTTGCCTTTGCCTTTGCCCTTTCTTTTGCCTTTGCCTTTGCCTTTTCCGCCTTCGTGTGTCACATAGGGAAGGGATGGATTTCTCAGAATTTGCGCGATCTTTCTCTCATCCACATCCACGCCGCTGAGGGTCGTCTTCTTCAGAGTTGTGAAACGTTCAGCCCCGTTTCCTTTGCTCTTGCTCTCGAGTTTGAATGCGTGTGCGAGCTCGTGCACCAATTTGCGTATCTTTCGATTCATCGGCGGAAGGGGGAGTGTTCTAGGCCCACTGGTGTCTGCGACAAAACGTTTCATGTACCCAACGATCGTCTCGAGGCTCACAGAGGTGGCTGAAGCAGCTGCCAGCTTGGCTTTGCGCGCCTTTTTGCCACCCTTTCGGGTTCTGAATGGATCCACCGCAGCAGCGATCCGCTCCAACTCACGCAGGCGTTTGCGCTCGGCTTTCTCTGCACGATCACGTTCCCACTGGTCACGGAGTTCTTCGGGGATGAAGTTATCTTTTTTGCGCCCTGAGAAAATGGACAAGTACATCAGTTTGAGGACAGGTTCGTGTTAAAAAAACCTACCTGCAGAGCTACCGACAAAGTCGATCTCGATATCAAATTTACCTTGATGAATGGCTTGGAAGATGCGATTTCTCTGCTTGCGATCTTGAGTCCGGAGTATCTCATCATTGTCATCGAGGAAATCCTGGGGGCAATGCCTTCAGTTGTGTGGAGAGCACCGGGAGATTGCGTTACATGTATTTTGGCGATAATGCTATCCTCCTCATCGGCCTCCAGTGCCTGCTCTAGCTCGTCTTCCAGGATGTCCTTGATTGGCCTCCCCTTCGTCCGCTTGCGAAGCCTCTCGAGGCGCGCTTGGAATGAACGCTTCGGTGTTTCATCCTCATCCGAAGTGCTTTCATCCTCATCCACCAGAGCGTTACCAAGGGTAAGCTCACTCTCGCTCTCGTCGACGGATATTAGCATATCCCGCATATCATCTGCCAACTCAAGTTCAGTATCGCCTGCACTGTCATCGCTCTCAACCGTGCTCTCCGCATCGCTCCTCTCCTCGTGCTCAGCGCGGGTCCTCTCTTCATCTTTCATGTCATCTGCACTGCCGTGCGCCATCCCCGAGGTGCTCATTCCCTTAACGAATGCCTCCATGGCGTGGGTATCAATATCTTGGTCAACGAACATACCCTCATCACCCGCGCTCTCCTCGGAAGTCGAGCCGCCCCAATCGATGTCAGAATCTCCGCGACGTTGGTCGTCCACCCTCGGGTCCACTTTGCGGAGGGCAATTTCCGCCCGGATGGCGCCGAAGGAGCTAAACGTGGCATATCGGTTCATCCGCTTGCTGGAGATGTGACGAGGCCCCCGAGCGTAGGATGCAGGTTCGGAGAGAACGGAGGAGGCGTCCCCGAACTTCAAGGGGGGTAATAGTGACGGCGAAGGAGGAGCCAGTTTGCATTGCAGCACTGGCTCTAGTGGGGAGATAGCGACATATGGGGGACTATATGTTCCCCTATGTATGGCAATTGGCCCATTGTCTGCAGAGTGAGGAAGAGGAGCCGTAGCTGTAGAAGAGGACTGGATCTGGCAGGTTGCAAGTTTGCCATTGCGAGGGAGGGGTGCATCATACACGATAATTTCATCGTCCTCGTCCATATCTTCACCCAGTGCAGCACAAGTTTCTGGATGTCCGCCTGAAGTTGGATCGATGGGTAGATGTGAGGGTCGCAGTGGTGGTGGTTTGATGTCGATACAGAACCCTTTGAACCGCTCTCCGACTGTCGCTATTCCGACGTGGTCCCCTGGATTTTCAGCACTCGTGCCCGTGGTTTCCTTCGATGAGAGAGCGGCTGCCTCAAGGCCCTCAAACTCGCCCATAATCCTGCCCAAGTCAGTGAAATCGATCTCCAGAAGTTCTTCAACGTCGGAAGGCGACTCCGATGAATTGAGGACCACATCACCGTGGAAGATACGAAAAACGCGCTCAGCAGTCGGAACATGGCTGGCCTCTTGTTCTCCTGGGAATAATAAGACGATCAACGGGATGAAATCGACGATTATGTGGTGAGACGGTGTACTGACCGGTTTCTTCAGCCACTGGTTTGAATATCTCCTCCTCTTTGAGAAAAAGTGTTGGGGTGAGCTTCGACTTAACGAATAAAATGGGCTTGAGGAGTGGCCGATCTTCATATAGCAGCTGTGAAAGAGACGCCGTGCCGTAGCGAAGTTTAGATTCCAAACGGTGCAGTCGTGTCCGTTCTTTCTGTGATGACGAGTCAGGGCTGATACGTCCGCCCCACCGACCACGACCGGATCGAGAGCCCCGCGGGCTATAAAAATTGGTTCCCTTCACAGGAGTCTGGTACCTCAGACTATTTCCCGAGTCACCGATACGTGTCACCAGTCCCGCATATTCCTTGGTGATGTTACGCCTATCTATGGGACCTACGCCGACGATGAAGTTTCAGGATCGTCAGAGGGATCGGACGTACGAGATTGCACATCATCAAAGGCAAAGTCGGCATCTGTTTCGTGTCTCGCCACATTATCTTGGTTCCCGTATCCTCTGCCCCTCCCACGACCTCCACGACCTCTACCACCGCCACCACGATCAGTGGCTCTGCCTCTGTAGCCATGACACCGTCCACGTCCGCGTTGTTTTCTCCCCGCCATAATTTTTTATCTTGAGTGAACACGGTTCAGATCGACTAGAGAATAGGTGACTGAGGACAAGGATGGAACTGCGGCTTGATAGAAGAAGTGGCCCATAACGTGCCGGACAGACCGGTCCGTCCCACCCGCCAGAAAAACGCTGGTTATGGCCACATGACCCAAACTGCTCCCATCCATGAACACGTCCGAGCATATTCTTCACGACCGTGTCAACCTTGTCCGTCTCGTGCGACGTCTCGACAAATCAATCAATGACGTCGACTGGGGCTCTGAGCCAAGTCCAATGCTTTGGTTCAGATCGGAAGGATTTCTTCAAGTGGGTGCTTTTGTTACACACGACATAGATATCCAATAACTGTCGTCTATGTAGCAATTGAAGCACGCACGAAGATTATTGAGCAACGTAGAGTTCCACAATGATCTCCATCCATCAGCGTAAGTTTCTTCCAACGTTCAGACCAACTGCGGCATAAAGTCGGCGGATTTGTAGAAAGCTCAGCCGTCGACTCTCTGACATTCGTTGTCTACTTGACAAGTTGGACACTTTCATGCTATTGGTGAACGAGGTACGATAGATACCGTCCGCGCCCTTTCTATGCTTATTCATGGGTGACTCCAGAGGATTATCCCCGAGTCTCCACGTCCAAAGCCAATTCTTGCGACCTTGTCATTTCCACGACCCTCTGCCCGAAGAGCTGACTTGCCAGTGGTCCAGCGCCTAGCCCAACCGTCGGACGTCACTTCGGGGCCTCTCGAGGAGATTGGGCCATCTGCAGTAGATGTCGACCTTCTTCTTGGTTCCGCAGAGAAGGACGACCCCTCTCTTCTCAGGGAGCCCTCCCTCGATGCGGGCGCCGTATCGACGTCCGTTCTTCCTCCCAAAATCCAGGTGTCACCTTTGGTATCTACAACCGACGAAGCATCATCACAGGCTCTGTTACAACACAGCACGGCGGTACAAGAAGAACTCTCAACGCAGCTTGCCCAAATGGCCGGCCAGCTGCGGCGCAATGCTGAGCATTTCTCGAAGGCACTTGCTGCGGACCAAGCGGTTCTGCACGATGCAGAGGACAAGGTAGGCACAAACTACGATGTGATGAAGCGGGAGCGTTTGCGGCTGCGCGATCATCGCGGCAAGAGCATCGGAACGACGTGTCTGACGATAACAAGTATTCTAGTAGTCACAGTTGCGTTCGTAGTCATGCTCTTTATCCTTCGGTTCACATAAGCATCTTCCCTTATTCTTATTCAACATTCTCGTGATCCTGGACGCTTTGAAAAAACGGCTTACAGTGAAAGTACTTCGGTGGGGGCCCTTGTTTCGCCGTGAGAATGTGAAGCGGAGATTGTGATTATGTAACCCGACGTTGATGTGGCACCCACTCGACTCACAAACCACCAACCCTCTTACCCTGTAAACCAAGCCTTCCTCTGATAATCTAGTCGATCCTCACCCCTCCTACCGAGAACAATCAATAACGGTCATAATATGAAACCCATAATACTTTCTTTTCTCGTCGCCAGCGCTGGTCTCGGTATGTGCCCTCGCTTGGACAACATTGCAAACCCCTCTCACTGATGTGTTTTTGGTAGCCGTTGCTAGTCCTCTTAACGTCATGATTTCAACAACTGAATTTTCCGCAATTCGTGTGGGACATGCTGCGGCAAATGCGGGGCCGCCGATTGGCCCAAACGCGAAGCCTACAAAGATGCATCACCTCTGCAAGAACATGCAGAAGGCCGTTCAGGATACCGCCGGCCGTCTCCTCGCCATCATTGGCATCAGTGGACCTTCACTGTCGAGTACCACTCCTGTCCCCGAGGGCTTCTCTCGCGTCCAAATCACTCATCATAAGCTCATTCCTGTCCCTGTGATCGACCCTTCTTTCGTGATCAAAGCGGGGGACTCTCAAGCTGGATCCCATCCTGATGCCCCTGTGATGCACCATATCCACAAGGAGGGTCAGCCTCAAGGCCCGTTCTTGCATCGGGTCCATCGTGCACTAATTTCGCTCGGACCTTGGGAGGGACGTATTGTGGCCTTCGTTCTAGGTGCGGCTGTTTGCTTTCTGTGGGTGTTTTGAATCTCCTCACTAACGGTGCTTCTCGATGATAGGCTGCGGGATAGGCGTGCTTCTGCGCATGTTCTGGGTCTTGGCAGTGTTACTTGTGCGTGGCGCCCGCAACAACTCCGAGGGCGAGGAGGAAACGATCTTCGTGTACACCGAGGAGGTCGCCCCCCCTTACCGAGAGATTGAGGAGAAGAGGCTCTCTTGTGCCACCGACGCTGGGGAGAATTGAGACGAGATGGTACATTCTCCCATCATTAATTGTATTAAGCGGGCATTCCGGAGAAGAATTTCTCTTGTCTCCAAAAATCCCCAGCTCGTGGCTTCCCCCGACAGATATATATTGATGTAGTTACCTTGCCTCGCCTGTCCCGTCCAGACTCTTTCCCCGGAATAATGTAATCAATGGTTTTTGTTTCTGCTCACTGCACGTGATCATAAAATTCGTGTCATCGTGTTTCTGTTGTGAATTTGTTGGGCGAAGTTTCAACTCAAACCCTTGAATTGAACTGAATCCTCCATCGATTTCTTGTCCCTTTCATAGCGCTTTTGGTCTTCAGAACTTCGGATAATCCGTTGGTGGAGATTTGCGGCTTCAGGGTATGTGAACATGCAGTGTGCAACGTGGCAATTGCTCATTTCCCACAGCCATCTTGTGCGGCTGGACACCACGATCTTCTTGGCTAACGGGCCCCTCACGAGCACGTTTTCCCATCGCAACTACAATCTGGCACAACCAAATCGTTCCACTTTCCTCACCGTCGATCCCTGCATCTTCGTTTAGCAACCCTGTAAGGCCCATTGCAACAAACCCTATCATTTCTTTTTTTTTTCTTGGCTACGGATCGTCTGCATCAGGAATGCAGCACCCCCAGCAGGTTCAATTCATCCCCGATCCCTCGCTCCCTCCAGGTCAGGGCGACCTGGAGGCGCTTGAGCGCCTCAAAGAAATCATAAAAAACAACCAACACGAGATCTTCCGCGCGGCACCACGACCAGCTGCGCTTGCCAACTTATACAAAGGCCCTTTGCCACCCTTAGTCCCACCTCATCGAGAACAGATCTCCGGTAGCCTACCTGAGAAGTCTACGACTACTTCGTCTGGCCCAGGTCTCGAGACACCGCCGCCATCTACGTTTGTTAACGACACTCGTCGTGCTCATGTTGCACCTGCCGTTCAGGGAACACCCAGGGTCAGTCAAAGTCGTGCCAGCGTGCTTCCAAGGCCCGGCGTCTCTAGTGACACAGTGCGCATCTTATAACACCTAAATCGTCTTCACTCACCGAATTTTGACTGTTACGTAGCTATCCTCTCCAGCAGACTCTCCGGACCAGAGTCGCGTCTTGACCAACGGCCGCTCGACTCTGAATTCTGATGACCCTCTTCATCCAAGCACCGCTCAGTTCAGGGATGCTTCTTCGGAACATGCTATACATGTCAACGGTGGCGGTGTTGCTATCAGCCTAGGATCAAGTCCTCCCTCAAGACTTCTTACAGGCTCCACTTTTACTTCGCAAGAGCCTTTGCGCCATGATGATACGGGCAACACTCAACGAGTGCAACCACTGTTGCTTTCTTCTCCGGAGAGGCCCAATCCTGGCTCTGACAATGACCATTTTTCTCGACCTTCTGTCTATATGGGAGATAGAGATAGGCCACCGCTTCACGAAATGCGGCCATATGACCCCGAACGGGAGTGCGGCAGGGTACACGAGAGCGAACGAACAATTGAACAAGACCGCGAGAGGGAGCGAGAGCGGCGCGGGAGCTTGAGTGACCATCGACGATCTTTTGATAATGACCGACGACCTCCGCCAGACAGTCGCCGACGACCGAGCTTCGACAGGCGTCCGTTACCGAACGATGATAGACGTCTGTCTCACTTTGACGATAAACGCCTACCCGGGTTCGTAGACCGACACGCTCTTGACGACCGCCTTCCTGGTTATGAACGCTGTCCGTTCCCAGAAGAAGCTCGCACTGGGAATGCTCCATTCGAGCCCCATCCCCAGGAAGTTCTAGGAAATGAGAGACGTCTGGGCTCCGATAGCCCTATGAAGACTCGTGTGCCTGCGCTCACTTCTGTTCCTCAGCCCCATGGTGCTGGTGTCGTTCCGGCTCCCCATCCTATGGGTTCTACTTCTGACGGTACTGTGGCTGGTGACCATCAACCCACCAGCAGCCGTTCCTCTGTGCCGGTGGTTGTCGACAACCATGTCATCTCGGCTTCACATTTTGTGGCTCCTTTGGGAGAACGATCGACTCAAGGGTCTTCTTTACAAGACCGCATCTCCGGTACATATCCTCAGCTGGGGCCACGGGCAGAACTTATGCAACCAGGATTATCGTCCGGAGAGCGCCTGACCACGCCTCTCGAACAACCAGGATCAACCCCTACTTCTTTGTTAGCTACTAAACAATCAATCGACGATTCGCCGCACACCCGTGTTTCGGAGTCTTCACATGCCGTCGACTTGCGCCAAGGATTTAACGATGGCCAAGAGCGCTACTCACTTCCTGTTGCAGACAATCAGGCACGTCCTCTATCTGCCACCTACTCCCGTGCACTATCTGTTGGCCGGGATGAATCGAGGTTTCAACCCCCTCTGCCACCCCCGCCACTGCGAACTTCTTCACCTTCAACGTTCTCGTCTGGGCAGTCGTCACTGTCACACCGTACTCGTGGGCCTTCTCGTGAGCGCTCCGCTAACTTCCGGCCGTATTTTCGCTCTGAGTTCAGCCGCCCTCCGGAAGATTCTCGTCGCCCAGACACACTCACGTTGCAAGCTAGTGATGGCGTCAGGCGATATGATGAACGTGGGCGCTGGTCCCCTCCGCCATATGGGGATAGACGCAGTTATCGTGAATACTACGACCGTGATCGCCCCTATTGGGATAGTAAAGACCGTGCTCGTGATCGCGCTCCCCCGCCTCACCCATCCCCACCCAACTGGGATCGCGTGCGCCCGCGGTACCCTGAGCCTTTACACACCGGTATCGGCGTAGACAGACGGTTTGAGGACCGCGATCAAGGAAACCGCGATAGGTGGTATCCTAGTTCATATGATAACTCACCTAGACGGCAACTGGACGCGTTTGCGCCGCGCGCACGCCCGCGCAGCCCAGGCTCACCGTCTCGTGAGCCTCCAGCACCGAAGAGGATACGTGACGACACGTATGGAGGTGGTCACAGCACCACAGGAGATAACTATTACACTCATTCTCATCATCCGCCCCCGCCTGCCGTCTCCTTGAACAAGGAGCCGCTACCACCGCCACCCCAGTCTGTGCCGACACCTGTACGTATACCGATTCCCGGACCCGTTTCCCCATTACCGCAACCACCGCGCTATCCTCATAACCCCCCACCACCGTTGGAGTATGGTGGAACGTTTGGCGGGTATGAACGTGATGGCAGGCGCGGGCCAGCAGGACCTGGATTCCCGAGGGAGGGACCCCGGTGAGAGGTGAGCCGCGGGTGACAACTGTCGAATCTTACACTGTCTCGCTGTACATGGGGGGAAGGCCCTTCCGTTCGCGGGTATATGACAGTACGATTTACACTGCTTGGTATCTTTTATCGTTGTACCGTCCCGCCATTCCTTTTTGATTATACTGTGATCCCATGGATCTGCTCAATACAGGACCTCATTGACTGGTTTATGACAAATTGGCTTTACATCCGCGTCCATATGTCTTTCCCATGTGATGACCTCTACCCTCCGATGGAGTAGCAGATGACAACGCACCAGAATGCAACCAGGAAGCGCCCTTGAGAAATGTCCAGAGGTCCTGATTCTCATGAACCATGTGGCTCATTTGAATCTGATTGCATCATAGGCACGCCGAGACAGCTTGAAGCCTGAAGACTACAACATCGCTATACAAATTATGTATCATTATTATCAACAGTCTGGACCAGTCGTGTTATCGGAAACATTTATGATGTGATGGAAAGCTGCCCAAAAGAACATTCTACCCTTGGGACTTTAAAATCTTGATGTAATGACGCAGGCGGCTTCGAGATTTTGAGCGTCAGAAGAAATTTCTTTTGTGCTGGAAAAAAACCCCATATGTACGCCCGCTTAAAGACAGGTGTCATAAAGATGGGCCCTGGAATGGTGTTCGATGATGCAGAGCAATGATTTGATAATAGCGCGATGAAGCCCCTGTGCCTTTGCCCCACGTCATGAGCCCCCCACACCGAAAGCACGTCAAGTCACCGCCACATCAGAATGAAAGCGTAGAATAAAGGAACGTGGTGTACCAACGGTGAACCGTGATAGACACCATAGCACATGTTACTTGCGACCTTCTTGGGGAACGGGATTTCCTTTCTTCGGACTATGTAGCAGACGCGATCCCATGCGGTCAGTGGATTGGCTAGCGGCAGTGCTCGTACGACCAGCGGTCCCGTGAGAAAACGCGGGTGCAGATCCGACCCTGGGCGCTGAGATGTGAGAAACCGGCTGAGCACAGGACCAGCAAAAAGTCAATTCCTTCGGGAATCGAACGTTCGCACAATCATGCCATTACTGTATCTTAGCCATCAGACGCAGGCTGGCAATATCACGGCAATACCTGTAGGAGATATGCATTAAGCAAAGAACTAGTCCAACCGATGTGGCGCCTCGAACCCCAAGATATCAGGGAGAAATATCCAAAACGTCGCGTGCGTCACCAGTCCTCCAACCTTTTGCGCGTTCTCGAGAGGAGAGCTGAGAAGGGAAAGGTCAAGTCCCACGTAGACAGCTTGAAAAACAAACACAAACGGAGCAGTGAGGGGCCAGAACGGCATGACAGGACTGAAAACGAGACCCTCAATTCCCACTTACGTGTTTCCCCCTCCGCTCGTTTTTGCAAAGATGACGAAGCTCCGCAGTGCGTGGAAATCGGCTGGTGAAAGTATGGTGAAGCGCAAAAACTTACATGCGCTGACCGGACCGCTAGTGGCGGCGAGGACGTCAAATTTTAACCACCCTTCTCCTCGATGGCGTCACACGCCACGGCTCGGGAGAGAAAAAAAAAAAAGGCGTGTTGACCTACACAACGAGAAGGAATGTCAGGTGGGTACAAACGCCTGGCCAATTGCGTTTGTGACCCCGCGTCAGCCGACTCGATCACATCAAGGCCAGCCATTCAGTGAAACGCCGAGACGGCATCATAACGCGCCATCTCGTAACCGAGGCTTTACATGCGTTTTCTCAACATGGCCAAGCTGGAGGACTTCCGTAAGTTCCCGTTGAGTCCTGCGAGCTTCAAGTGGCAGGTTGGACCCATAACCACTGATGGGCGAGCGGCGAGCGCCCGTTTCTCAAAACGCATCTCCCGGAATGGAAGTCGAGCCACCACCTCTGTCAGCTGACGCAAACCATGACTGGCTCTGTGGTTCCTGTGTCACTTGCAAGTGTCAGTGTAATTTACCCCATGATTACATGATGCACAAATTGAATGTGTGTGTGTGTGAAGATATGAAACGCAAACAAGAAAACTTAATACATAATAAGGGCGCGATCCTTGTCAGACACTCCTGGAAGTGTGGCCATGACCATGATTGAATCATGATGGACGAGCGGTTCGGTTTGTCACAAACACCAGGGGATCCATTCAACTCTCGAACGCCGATGTCGTGGGAACCTTTCGCTCACTGTCTCAGTGGTGTGATAACGCGATTGCAATCGAGGTGCTCGATCAGCTTCGAAGCACCTCCATGGATCGTCTGCAAAATCTCATCTTGCTGGCACATCACTGTATCAACAATCCCTATTTTGCATCATACAGCAGTGAGGAAGCGTTCAACGATGGTATACTCATCTATCGTGTCCACTAAGCGCGCAAGCCTCAGTCTGGAACCGTGGAAGTGTCTAGAACAAAGCCCACAACCAAACACCCCGAAGACCATACGGTTGGTGATTTTGAGCGCAGACACCTTTCGTCACATGCCACAGTGGCGGTGATGATCCATTCTAGACCGATGTCCCGAGATCAAATGGACAGTCGCAAGGGGCTGAGCGCAAGGCGAGAAGCAGTTTGAAGAAGCGCCCAACGAACAAAGGGTGAAAGATGAACGTTGATTGTTGAACCCTAGATAAATCAAGATCCTTGAGACGTCCATTTCCTTCAACTCATTAGCGCTCAATGTGGTTGCCGTAAGGTCGGAAACGGAGACCTTAGCACCGACCTTGCAGTCCCGTAAGACATAAGGTCCCCGAAGAGAAGCGCGTAACCTATACCGATTTGGGGTCAAGGTGAAAGAAATTTTATTCTTAGTGCTGCACTCCATGGACACACGAACGTATCACAACACATAACGAGTGGAAAACGGCTGACATCGTCTACAGTAGGGTGTACGAAGGGCATACGACCCTTCATGTACCACGCACATACAACAAAGACGAACAAAGGCGGTCAAGTAAGGCTCCCTTGTCCACGGCAATTGTTGCATCCACGACGCTGAGCGCGGGCGAAAAGTACGTGGGAAGCCTCCTTAAGACAATCCGACCTTACGTAGCCGCCAAACTACCTCATTTTCTGGAGAGACAAAGTATCTCCGGCGTAACGAGTCTTAAGGAAATCAAGAGGAGAGCGTGCAGAACGCAACACGTCCAGGCAAACAGCATTAATTGCGCAGCAGCATCACAGTTGGCGCTACCTAGATGTAAAACAAAAGAGTCAACCTCAAAGGTAACAATGATCACATACGGTCGGCTGGGATCTAGGGTTTGGCATGTGGTGGTCTACCGGGCGCATTTCCGCTCGTTCTATCCACACGATGAGAAGAGGCCAGGAATAGAAGGCCGATAACGCGACAAAATGCGAGCGGAGCTATCTGTAGGTGGTGTTTATGGCGAAATTCGCGCAACAGGCGCTGGGGAATGGCAAAAACTACGCAGACACTCCGAACGACCTCAACAGGCGTCGAGAATACCCGCAAGTGTAGCTTCCGGACCGACGATGCTCCACCCGGGGGTTGTTTACATCGCGCCGAGGTGTGCATCCTGATATCTCTTCCCTAAGTTGTATGCCAGGCATGGATCTTCCAACACTCACCCGAGTCGGTACCCTCTCGCGGAAGTCCCGCGTAACTGAGAGTATGATCCCGTTACGTGCTAGACGAGATTCCAATGCAAGTAGTCCAAGTACGTCATCACCGCAAGCTGGGATATGGGTCGTTATAGCGGGCGTCGTTGGGACGGCGGAAACGCACCAGGACTAAACATCAAGGCAAAAGATGAAGACAGTGATCGAGGGAGGTCAAGACGTCAGCGATAAAAATGGAGGATAAAGGGGCATGTTCAAGACTGCAGCACAATGGCGAGACATTGTATGGGAGAGAAGGGCCGGGCCTAAACATGACGGCTTGGCGACGATGATACTGTTGGAGGTTCATTTCGGAGAATGTTTCACGTGAGATGTACAACGGAAGATTTGGGTTCTGAAAGCGACAGGGTAGCGTGAGAAGCTCGACCTTCGCAGACTGTTGTTGCACCTGCGGATTCGAGGTCTCGGCCTACTGATACCAAACCTGTCATCGCCGTGAACACGGGGGCCCCTAACTAAGGATAAGGGGTAGTGATGGGATATCTCGATTCATTCTAGGACACACGGTCAGCATCAAGGAATTGCGAGACACTGGTCTGCTGATGATGCAATGTGCGTCAGATCTATTCATCATGCGATTCAGGGGAGACCTCATGACAAAATTTTCACACCCACATCTTAACTTCCATCTTTCAGTAGCTCATTACATATGGGTCACAGTGCCAGTGCCTGACACACTTGGACGCGCGCTAAGGGTATCGGGGTTGGTCAATTAATTCATCCACCTTTCATCGTAGTGAGACGTGAGACGTCGCCTGGAGCGTCACCCGTGGGGAGCAGAACCAAATACATGTTTGAGTATAAGATGCGAACTTGAGTGTAATGTATCCCAACCCTCGTACGAGTCTTCGGTTGGGACGAGCGATTGTGTGGAATGGAAAGCGATGGGGAACGATAGGAGTGCCATTGATCGAGCTATGAGCATAGAAGACACGAGAGGACAGCAATCGTGGTGAGAGCAGTGCAAGTGATGGACGGATACGAACAAAGCTCACTTGTATGGTAGGTGTTGGAGGGAATAATGCACGCCAGAGTTCTCCGGGTGAAGGTGGGCCCGCCCTGGAAGAGGAGAAAAGGGACAGATCTGGGACTCGAAGGGCATTGCCACCGCCTGAAGTACCCAACCCACAATTTGAGGATTGTATTGGTAACGAGGGTACCGGCTTGTTGTTAATAATGAATGAACGACACGTTGACGTTTGGATATAAGCATGGCCCGGTAAGCGATGACGTCGACGAATTTAGGGGAAAAAGGCGGATGAGGCGTCGAAAAGGGGGAGGGGGGACGTTTGGCCAGGCCAGGGGTAGGGCGAGGCGTGAGGCGGCCTCTTGTTACCACATCTCAATCCCGCGGCACTGTCTAGATGCATGTCACTTGAGCGACATCAGGTGTGACCAACTTCGGCCCCCAGGACAGAGCCCCAGGAAAGCAAGGCAAAACTATCCACAGGTACGTGAGAAAGGGAGTAGGGAGGAATAGAAGCGCTGGCAACAAACTGGGAGTGATACCAATGAGGTCAGTGGCTACGTCTGTGCTGTTGGGAGCCGACGGCAAATCACCCGCATGTATTCCATGCCATGTCGGAACGCGGTTAGGAACCATGCGTGCAAAGGAGCGAGATGGGGTCGCTGACCGGTAGAGATGCGATTCGGAACGACGCATGACCGAGGCAATGTAAGTCGTTTGTTTTATTTGGCAGGGGACAAGGGGAGTTGTCTTGTAAAAATACAAAAACAAATAATAGTTTCGGACGGGTCTGGATTGGGGGATCTGACGATCCGGTTCAAAGATCTGGGGTTCATTGCCTAAATTGGGGTTTTACACCCGCGCGTATTTTTATGAACGCGAATGGGCCCCAAACTCCTTTTTATTTCGTTCTCCTCGCCAGTCTTCAAAAGTCAAGCCTCTCGCTCTCCACTGTCCTTGGTGGTACTATCGTAATAATTTTTTTTTTGGGTGCAAAGTCGGGAAGGGAAACCGAGGCGCAAAGAAGCTGACCAAATAAAGCGCACAGAAGAGAGATCATCACCTGCCTCGTGTCGAAAGAGCGACTCAAAAGACAGGCATATCACACGCGGTTCGTTACGCCGAGGTCCTGTCCGAGGGCTGTGCAGCTAAATCGTTCGAATGGATCAACATAACCAACAACGTTCGCGTTCCAGTTCACGGTCTGAACTCGCCAACCGCCACTCGTATATTTCTGTCCCAGACCCTGTGGGTGACCCTCATAAGGCCCACAGCTCTCCCTTTAGCTGTGCTGCGCGTTCGCCTCCCTCGTCTTCTACGTCTGCATATCCATCGCCATCTACACCCAGCCACAGACGCACCCCCCCGGCTATTACTTCAACTCCGCAATCCAACGAGGCAAACGCGCTTTTTCCGCCCCACTATATTACCTCCTCCCACTCAACCCCTCGTCGCTCCTCATCTGTCCTCCCTTCCCCCTTCTTAGTCCCCTCCTCTCCTGTCCTTCCCACCTTGCTAACTATGTCCCCCCAAGTACTCGCTCCTCCTCCCGCGCCTCTAAACCCCCCATCCCACGACCAACCTCGTCCTTCGTCTCGCTCCGAGCGTCTCCTTCGCGAGACCCTCCGGCGCGACCGTACTGCGTCCCTCTCCCCTCGCTCCCGTATGCCTCGGGCCGAGTCCCGGTCTGGTCGCATAGCAAGCACATCGGGCGAGATGTTCCATTGTGCCTGCACGGACAGTGATGATGACCAAGGCGACCATGCCCTCGAGACCCCCCTCCTCTTTGCCAATCTACCCCAACATCACCAGAGGCCCCCCCTTCCACTCCAACGTTCTTCCAAGAGCTCAGCAGACGTGCAATCTCTTTCCCGTCGTCGTGAGTCCGATATCAAGGAAAAGGAACCTCTCGTACCCCTATTCCATCCCAACCCTCCACATCGCAGTGCAGTGCGGCAAATCCCCTTTGATGCGTACCCCAACGGCGCAGTTTCTGCACAAGCGCGTGACCGCTACCCAGACCGAGAGCCAATGTGGAGTTCCCCCGAGGTGAGTACCCGAGTTACACACACCACCCGAATTTTTCTATGCAGATACTTGTATATCGTGTTGGCTTCTTGTCCATTCGTCTTGCGCGTGTCCTCCTCATTTTTTCTACCCCACCATCCCACTATCACCCCCTTACTATCACAGTTTAGCCCCTTCTCTACAATGTTTCGATCCAACATGCTGACCATTATGTCTTACTCTTAGTCATCGTCTCTTCCATCCCCCACACCTTCCAACCATCAACCATTGACACCGTCACCTTCACCGTCACCACCTTCCCATAGTACCCTCCAAGAGACAATGTCGCGCGTGACAAGTACACGGGGGCGTGCACGGAACAATACCCACCCGGCTACTACGACACCGTCCTCGATGCAATCTTATCAGCCTTCACAGTCACAGTCTCACTGGCAGAGACAACAAGTAACGCCACCACCAACACCACCAGCATTTGACGCGCGGGGTGCTGCAGCCAAGCTACGGACCATCGACGGCTACGTCTCATTTGCGAACGTCGAGGGTCTCGGTGGACCGCCTGGTGTAGATGAGGAAGTAACAGATGATGACAGGCGTCGCGGGTTGTGGTGGCCATGGCGCGGGCGCTCGCGCAGCGGCAGTCTTGTTGCTTCATAAATCCCATTCGCCTCGCTCTGAAAAAAAGACAAGGCTCTTCACTGTTATGATTTCTCTTGCCATTTTTTGACTGAGTCACACACCCATACATACATCATACATCCACACATACATCACGCTCTTACGCATTCACGTACGATGAAAATGATTCCTTTCAGGGCTTGCAAATATCAGTATTTGACATGCGCCTGTCCAGAACCTCATGTTCTTTCACGACTTACCATCGAGTCATGTCATGTTTCGTCCCTACCTCGACTATGAGATCATCCGTCAATTGGCCTCAATAGTCGTGGGAGTAATCCGAGTTGGGGATACAGACTATCTCACCCCTCAGAATCATTCTACCGACCTGCCGTAAACCACTTCCACAGCTACCTCCGTTTTCGACGATTGCATTGAATCAGCGTGGTCAATTGCTCCCGCATGCCACGTCCGCATGGTAGAAGTATAACCGGTCCGGGCTGTATGATGTAGAAGGGAAGGAATAACAGATTCTGCGGGGACACGGGCGTCGATGGGTTAGTTCTGCGAGAAATTTCTGAAGCGACTCACCCCTTCTCCAAGTTCCGGGCTTCTTCGGGTGTCGGTCTCTCGCTACCTGGATCGATAGTAATGCGGTCAACCATTCCGTGCGCATGATCCGATGGCAGATAAGAGCTCGTTGCAGCGATAACGAGGGACCACTGAGGTGGCAGCACATTTAAGAGCATCCATGACGCGTTTGAGAGGGGACTCACACCTAACCATTAGGTATCAGGCAATGTTCATGGTATGAGTCGAAGGGTACACGAGCCATCGATATGCAGCAGCGAGAAGCTACCAGCGCCTCGTCTGGCCGAAGCGAAGAGAACAATAAAGAACAACACGGGGAAGGACTTATCTCCCCAAGTGAGTTTAGCATGTAGGCACCCTAGAAATGCACCAGGTACTTCACCACTCCTGGTATTGATGTACATTTGACCTCTGTGGGCGTGCATTGATTACTCATTTGTTGATGGCCGTCCCTTTGGTTTTGCCCGTCTGTGATGGCACGCCATTCCTGTTGATAATCAACAGGAAACATGCAGAAACAGTATGTACATGGCATGTTCCCCGTCCTTGCAAAGTAAACATGGTGCCGTGGCGCCGCACGTCGCTTGGGCATACTCTCATTTTCTTTGACTATGCTCCATCATCGATTCATCGACCCCCGAGTACCGCAGGGACGTGATACTATCCCGTGAGTGGCCGGACTCAACACTCATTCTCGCCACGGGTTCGAATATAGTTGGCGGGTTGAGAAGCTTCGAAGCTCGCTCACTCGGACCCAGATTCGCCGCGACCGTGCCACGGCGAGAACAACAAGGATGTTGATATTATCCTATGTACGGGAAGGATGAGAAACGTGCGTCCTTGATTGTGAAGACATTCGTCGTCGAGACAAGGGACAGAGTCGCAATAGAATACTATCGTAGTGCCGCGGTGATGGTGATGGGAAGTGGCGACGTGAAAAGCCCTGAGTACGAGGGGGTTGTCTAAGACTCTGGGGACTCGGAAGCTGAGTTCGAGTCATGTCTATTCTTGTCTCTATGTCTCCTCTCTCACAGGGATTTCAGAACTGAATATGTGAACGAGTCGATCGTTTCGCCACCGGGGATCTCGAGCGTGGGGCTGGTCCAAATGTTATTCGTTTTTCGCACACTGTCGGACTGATTCAACCTGTCCCACGAAACCGAACCTAGAGTTCCCATTCCCATGGATTCTGCGGTCTGCGGAGTACCTGGGCCGATTCGAGCCGTACTTTGTACGTACAGCTGATGCCTTCGCAACCGTTATCTTGTATCATGATGTTAATTTCCGACGTACAATAGAGTGAGGGTGCGACTGTGATGCTTTTTTCATATGTACGGTGAATACGCACGCACCCAGTTTGGTCCATCCGTGAGTTTCGCGCACAGCGCATCGACATCCGATCATTACGGAAGCATGGAGAACCAGGAGAAGCACAACTGCGGATCGAAAATATTCCGCAATTCTTGCACAGGGTGTGAACGTGGACGAGCAGTCGAGTGGTACAGTCCACAGTCATCCAGAGTCTTCTACTCCGCGTTCGGAGTTCGGAACAACCTCTTCGTTCTCTCTCAACTTCTTCACGTCACTTTGCTCCATCCATACTCCTGGCCACGTATGAACACCTTCTGCACATGATGAACGCCTCAGGTGGGGGTACGATCTATCTCCTCGACATGAATCCTTACCCGTTCTCGCTATACCGTGCGGCCCGTGCCAGAAAGGCATGGCATAGGGATGCGTACTAATGGACTCTTTCGATGTGGCAGATTATCTGTGACTTATTCGGATCACATTTTCAAAAGGTACATTAATTACCCTCTCCGTGTACACCTCGTGTTCTCAGGATAAGGGCCGAAATTTGACGACGTTGAGTTCTTACGTCGCGCCATCTTTGGATACTATCTGCTTCCGAAATTGTAGCCGTCTTCTTGCCTTCTCGACTATTGACAGTAGCCGTAGCTCGTTTCCTTCAGAGCCTTCTCCAAACACTCAGGTTTCCTTATTCCAAGCCTGAGACAGCATTACACTGACCGTTGTTATCACTCATTGTCAGCTTGTAGCATTCAGTCGCTCATATATGTTCTTCAGAGGTTGAAAACATGGCCGCAGATAGAGCCTTCGACATGCATCATAATATATGGTCTCTCTTAAGTCACTTGGGAATCAGTGGGTCTTTTACAAGACCTGTCGTTAACTGTGTCGATGTTCCAATGCTCAAGACCTTGCGCAGTGCAAACCTTCTCGGGAGGCGTTGGCCGAAAGAGCACCATGCACCATGGTGGGGGTCATCGCGGACTCGGACTCGGCAGTGAATCCTGTTGGATCCATTCGCGTCAGGTTTCTTCCGTTCTTCTCGTCTCCGAGGATGCCACGCAGGCCGAGGAATGCCCGACGATCGCAAGCAATCCTCTAGCGTCGTCCTGCGACATACAATCGTATGCAAAACGGACCTTTTCGCAGTCCCGCTTGCTATGTTTGGCACCCCTTTGTTCAAAATACCTAGACCACTTGGGCGCATGGACACTTTCTAATTAGTATATATTTTTCTGGGCGCTAGGGAGCTCCACCGCGCTTGACGGGCTGCGCCTTGATTACCTGGGAAAATTGCACCGTGAGGCCATCCAGGATTCGCTCCGGAGCGCTTAAACAACAAGGTTTGCAACTCTTATCAGAGTGTCAGGGTCGATCAGGAGCACAGACATTCAGCAGGATCATACTTGCTAATCATGATCCTGTTTGCATATCAGTTCGCTCTGTCTCTGGAACTGAACATGTACTGAACTTAGACGAAGCTATGAGTGAATCTCTGGGGCAACATGCGGCCCGACCCACTTTTGCTTATTGTTATTGCCTACAAGGTTTAGCAATATTAGTGAGGCTCAGCCAACTATTTTTGAAATGAACGGTTTCTCTCCTAATCAATTGATGTTTCCTCATTAACATGTACTTTTTTGAAAATTTTGCTAAAAATACAAAAATACAAAAATTATGAAAAGTAAATGTGGGGTTTCCTGATGATGATTACACGAGTTGATATTTAGATAGTTGCTATAGCAATAGCAGCGAAGACGAACCACTGGCACCTGCCAGTCACGGGGTGCGTCAACTTCGAATCACCAACTACTAGTACAGAGATGCTGACACCTTTGCCCGTGATTTTAATACTACAATATACGGACTCTTTGATGGGTCTGACAGTTTGCTACTTTTCCAGCCCAAGGTACCGCTCCAGGCTCTAAGCTTTAACTCGGTTGTAACCCCTTGGAACCCCATATACCGCAGCTGAGCTGTACCAGCATATCTTCTTAAAATCGGCCCCACTTTGACGTACTGCTGCCCCCTTACTGCTTCTTGATGCAACGCCGACTCCACTGCCAGTTATAGAATAGAACACAGGGCATCCCGCACAGGCCCAATAGTCCAACACCCAGGCAAGTTCAGTGGCAAGGGTCATATGTCACGGTGGTGTCATGAGGCCATGCAAGTGGTTGCGCTCTCCTATTTTGTATCGTGACCATAGATGGTGAACTACTTTGGGCAACCTGCCTCCTCAAACTAATCAGCTTGGTAGGAAGTGGTAGCATTCACAATATAATGATGTTTACCCTTTTCACTGGTAGCACTCGGGCAGATGTGGAGATAAAGCCCTTGTCTTGTGGGCTTGTCTACTTTCCACCCACTGACTCAGGCTGCGTTTGATTATGCTTGATGTATGTGAGAATGTACATGTGGCATACATTAAATGATAGCATGCAGCGAGTGATAGGATAAAGCCGTCGAGCGATGACGTGATGGGGGATGTGGTGAGTGCTTGCTAGAGTCTATCACACAACTGCATCTCCCCCATGATGGCATGAAGGAACTCATGGTTTCTCAAGATCTCAATGATTGAGCTTATTTGTAAGTCCATTCACGAGATTTCCATACTCTCGCTGTACTAGTGCGGTCATTGTCGTGAATAAGGAGTGAATTCCGGGCACACTGTGGCCTCAGAGCGCGTGCGTCAGACATGGGAACTGTAGTGATATTGGGGAAGCTACTACTCACCTCAGAGTGCGTGCGTCAGACACGGGAACTGAGGTGACAAAAGTCAACTATGTACGGTATATAATGAATGATTAAGGTTCTAGGGTATTGTGCTACTGTCTGTCAGAATGAGTGCTAACTATGATGGTCAAAGTATCTAATCAATCGATCCGCTCACGCACGCCATTTGCTACAGTCGTATCCTTGGCTTGTTGCAAGGCGTAAGGTGGGCTTGGGCATCAGGAAAATCCCCCTCTGCTTAGACACGCTTAGAATTCGTGTTCGTGGTACACAGTACCTATTGTAAGACGAGTGTGAGTTACAATAGCCATACAGTAAGGTGCGTAAACGACTTGCATACGGTTCATTGTGCTTTAGACCGCTTAACAGTTTACTAGTGCCTAAGATATAATAGGCAGATCCTGAGTTGCATTAAGCAGTTCTAGATTTTCCCAATGAATTTAATGCCAGTGTAGCTTACACTGAGCCATCTGAGTGAAGTAAACAGCGGTCTGATCCCCGCCGCTCGCGTGGCATCCTCTCACCATGATTTACGGTCTTGGACGGATATCGGTACAACTTGAATGCACCGGCATATACGTAAATGCACTTGGGTCTTCCTGAAAGTTAACCAAGCCCTCTAATGTCGTCTTCGGAACTTGGGCTTCTTCACACCGCCGGGTTTGATCTCGTGATGGTGATTACGCCTCGGAAGCCCAAGATGCCTTGGTTCCTCGTCCCAGATCCCTTTTGCCATGCTTGCATCCTGAGTCGCCCATCCCCAGCCATCCTACCTTTTGCAACACGAGGTCCCAGGTCACGCTGCCCAAGAATAAGGCAGGTCTCTCCACTATGCGACGAGATACCACGGTGATCAATGTTGTTTCGGTGTTGTTTACTTACTTACACCCTGGTTCAACTGTTAGAATGTCACCCATGTCATCAAAATAAGTCGGCATCTTCTGTCGGAATGTATCTGCGTCGACCACGAACATACGGACATGTATAAGAACTGTCCAGAAATAGGGAGTGAGAAGGGGGCATATTGAGGTGCACTTGTCACTACGGCACGAGCGCTCTGCTTAGGGCGTCGTTCTCTAGAAAATCACCTCGAAGACTCGAAGTCCAATGACCATGACTGCTTCTGTACGATACACACTGGTTATCTTCAACAGGAGCTGGCGAGCGGGCCATTTAGCGTAAATAGATACTCCAGGATGGGCGTGTGAGACTCAGAGGTTTGAAAAGGAGAGACCAGTAAATGATTCCGAGTAACAGAACTTCGACTCGCTTGATACTTATATGGCTCAGTCGCGGCAGTCTACCCTTCATACATGCAGTATATCCTCCTCCGTCCTTATCTCAGGGCCCTTCGGCCGCTGAAGGAAGAAATGCTCACGATCTATAAGTGTCTTCAGTTCGGTTAAGAGGTACGGCAAAACGCATTGTATTATTACAGTACCGTCGCGGTCGTGGCTTTCCCGGATAACGACTTCCGCCGAAGCCACGGTATTCGGTATTCGTTACGTGACGGTGACGTCTTTCAGAAGGATGAACTCATACTGCAGCCTTACATCATGCCAGATCGATACGCACGTCCCTATGTTCATATTATTATGGCGACAAGCGATGAGTGTTGAAACGATGTCAAAGGAAACAAGCGTAGACGAGGCATACCAAATATGGTGATTCATTAGGGGCAAATCATAAAATGCATAAAAACTTGAAGCGCCACTGCATGTTCAATGGATAGTGGATAGATTGAAGATTGGATAAGTAAACAACACAATTTCTGTGGTACCGTCGCAGAGTGAACCATCTACACGTCCATTGCAGCATGCGACAGGTGGGCTTGGGGGGGATCGAGAGAAACGAGAAGGATCAAAGCGGACGACTACATATCATATACAGCAAGAAGGAACATGGCAGACTCGCAGTAGGGCATGTATGAATTAATTCAAGTTCCACAGGCATGACGCTTCGGTGTAGGTGAGCACAGGTACGCAAAGACGGATTCAAGTGGCAGAAGCCCTACGCCTCCGCCATCGTTACGTCCACTGAGGTTGTGCCATCCGCCGCTGGAAGGACCTCTGCGGTAGTGACAGCCGCAGCACCGTTTGGCGTGTCCTCTTCTGCCTTGTCCACCTTAGATGGTGCAGTAGGACTTGAGCCGGCGGGAGTACCATTCGCGCCTTGTCCTGCGTCCTTGTTGGCACTGAGGATGACATGCCACTTGTCAACCAACGCTTTGGCACGGGAACGGAAGTGGAATTCGTCGTCACGGGGGATCTTATCCGATGGTTGCAGGTGTATATGACGCATCACTTTGCCAATTTTTGAGTACTGTAAATTATCAATACGAGAGATTGCAATAGAATTGTGGATACCGAACCGAGAGGTAATGGATGTTCATCTTGTCGTACTGTTCGATGGAAGTGAACAGGTCATTACATGCGGGCATTTCCTGTAGGGCCCTGTTGGTTACGCAACAAATTTTGAGGGGGACATGAAACTCACTTCCGGCTTGGGACCGGTACCCTTGTCATTCAAGAATGTCTTCTGGAGTTTGTGTCGCCAATCCCTGACGCGGACTGCTTCGGGATCGCTCGCCAAAGCTGAACATGGTAAATCACCTGGTCTGTGGAAAACGTGAAAGTTATCAAGCACGCACGATCATCATCTTTTTTGGGTTTCTTAGCAGCCGGCGGTGAAGCCGCTCGTTTGCTTGGGCCTGCATCATCGTCATCATCCCCATCAGCCTCTGCGGCTCCATCATCCTCAGACTCGACGAGCGCCTTGCTTCTGGCGCCGTTGCGCTTACCAGCTGCCTTGCGCTTCACGGTGTCTGCGTCCTTGTCTTTCTTGGCAGAAGCCTTGGTGCGCACCTTGGGCTTTGTTTCCGACTCGCGCTTACGCTTTTTGGACTTGGACGGGACTTCATCAGCATCAGCATCGCCATCCGCATCTAACCCGTCCGTCTCTCCGTCAAGTTGGTCGACCTCGGCGTTTGCCTCTTCTTCTTCGGCGTTGGCACGCTTGAGCTCTTGTTCTTCCTCCCACTTAGCCGGGTCAAGGGCAATTTTGTAGCCGTCGAGCAATTCGCCGCTGCGCTTGCTCGGTTCGTTAATGAAGGCTTCGATCTCGTGCGGCTTCAACCGTGATATGTCCTTCGAGACGAGCCAAGCGCTAGACTAGCTTCAGATGACTGCACAAGGAAGAGTACCATAGCACATACTGATCGCCCTTAGGGAAGAACCTGACGCAATAGAAGGACGACTTTTTATTTTGGGGACGCTCTCGGAGTACCTCTTTCGAGACATTCTGAGGGTCCACGACCTAAACACGTTAGAAGGATGTGTTGAATGCGTGAGCAAGCTTGAAATACTATAGAAGAGGGACGCACCATGCCAGGCCACGGAGGGTAGCCGCGCACTTTCGCGAGGACAATGTCGCGAAACTCATATGTTGCCTCCTTATCCGACTTTGACCCCTTCACCATAATGACCCAGACGCGTAGATAACGAAACGAAGGCGCGCAAAGAAAGATAAGGAGATAAGAAGATAAAGGACGGGGAGGAATGGAATCAAGCAACACTGGCGGAGGGAAAGAAACAGTGAAATGGACGAACGAACGAGTGCGAGGGAGAGCGCAACGGACGCCTCTCGGCTTTTCCCACCGCGATCACCCGGATTTTGCCGGGGGCCCGTGCGTCCGTGGGAAAATGTCAGGGACATAATATATCAACAGCATGTGAGGATCCCGTGACTTGCTCATACAACCACCACCACCATCATGTTCGAACCTATTCGTGGCGGAACCCGTGGTGGACAGGCCGAATTCAAATGGTCAGACGTCTCTGCTGATAAAGACAGAGAGGTACGTGTTTCTTCACCGGTCCCTCTTTCATCGGATCGACATCTCCCGCTTTTATGTAGAATTACCTTGGCCATAGTATCAATGCCCCTACAGGCCGGTGGCAGAAAAATAAGGACGTTCATTGGTACAATCGCGATCTAAATGAAACGATGGACCAGCGTGCGGAGGAAATTCGTACAATCAAGGAAGCAGAGGCGGAGGCACTCTCCATTGCATTGTATGATATACTCATCATCCATTTTTACCCTTGCCTGGTTATTAACTTAACTGTCACCTATTCAGGGGTTTCGGACCATCCAAGAAGGAATCATCCTCAAGTACACAAGGCACGGGTACAAATGCTATCCCAATCCCCCCATCAGTGGCGACCAGTGTGCATGTGGACCCAGATGCGGCGACAAAGGCAGCGGAGAAGGCCGAACGGAGACGACGCAGAGCAGAGCGCAGGGATGAGAAAGTGGCGAGGAAAATAGAAAAGGCCGCGCTCAAGGAGCAACGTCGCACCCACAACGCCAGACGCCATGACGATTCTCCACCTCGTTCCCGGACGCCTGTACGCCGGCACCGCGATAGTCGCTCACTTTCACCCAAACAGCGCCGCTCCTACGATATTGTAGATCGCAACGACCCACAGGACGGTAGAAACCGGCGATCACGCGACCATCTTAGCCCTGACAGCGACCGGTTTCGTGGCCGTTCTCGGTCACCCTATCGACGCGACTCCCGGAGACACTCACAGTTACCACCCCGCCGATCCTCCCCCTATAATAATAAATATGATGAAGACGAGCGTGAGAGCGAGCGATTCAGGGACCGTCAGCGATGGGAACATAATTCGAGGCAAGAGATGTCTGGAGGTGGGTCGTGGGGCCGCAAATGAGCATTGACGGGTAAGCAGTTCGTCTCTTACTCACCTGCTACGTGTATAACTGTGCTCGCTCACACGAGGCGTGTAGGCAAGGCCATTTGGAGTTCGTGTAGTCTGCACATGCAACATAGCATAAGAGACAATGGTAAGAAAATACTTATCCTTACCGTTACTCTCATGACACTGTGCAGTAGACCGATCTCTTCTCATAGGGGGTTGTCGCTAGAGGTACTCAACGTTTCTACAAAGTCATGTCACAGTTCTTTCCATAGTGTGTCGGAAGCCTTTGTTCCCGTGCTACATCTCCTTCCCTAAATCCCCCTTTCGTCTGTTTGGACAGTCAATTATAAGGCCCACTGGGTTGGGCCCAGTCATGATCACAGGCAGATTCCACCGCTTATGGGAGATAGCCATTATATGGTGGATCAGTGTCGCCGCGATTGGTCGGTGGATCCAGCCCCGAAACGACACCGTTATGTGCCGTATATTGCAGGCATAGACGACTAGCCACATACAAAATTGGCGCGCACAATCGCCGTTCTAACGCTTGCTGGAGACAATGCCTGGCGCTCCGTACGAGAACTTTCAAGGCTAAGATCTTCTGGGTAATCACAACAAGCCCACCGACATGATACTCTTAGTTCCTTCCCAGGAGTGTCAAGTGAAGAAGCAATGTGCTGAGGGCAGCCGTAAGTTAGACCCCAATTTGTCGGTGCCTGAGACCTGGTCGAGGTCCAAGGTTGGCTCGTGATTCACGATCTGAGAATCGAAGGACATTTTTGCCATCGAGCCGTAGTCCATATCAATGTTCTGCCGCTGCCGCAACCTTGTCCTGCTCCGTTGGCACCCACAGGGGTTGTTGGTGCATGTGTGCGTGTGTGGCATTATAGTGTCTTCACCCAAATACGCGGCGGCCCACATTTCAAATATCACTTTGGGGTTCCCCCTCTCTGGCGTTGCGCATGCCCCGTAGGTTACAGAGAATGAGCTGCCCACACTTGACTTCAAGGGATTTGTGCCGAAGAGATGTGGCCAGCAGTGTCCAGATATGCAAGGATTCAGAATGAACCGAGTGCGTTCGAGCAACTCCAGAAAGGATAGCAATCCCCAGGAGCACCACGCTAATTTCAGGGCTTTGTTCCACCCGCAACCACGTGGCACCCCTTCATCTCAGGGACAAGTCACTCGGCGTAACCAACAGCACCGGCCGTCGCCGATGCAACGTGAGCTGGCGTACACAGTGCCAGTACTGCAATCGCATCACCTTTCGCCCACCCCCCATTTTGACATGTCACAGGCTTCCAAGACGTTGTAGATTTGTGCCTCGGCTCGCTTCGCTTTACCGTATTTTCATTTCCCGCTAGTCCGGGCTGATGATATCGGCCATCTCCGAGTCCGGAGGCACACCCGTTTATCTCTCATTCACGTTCTGTCCCACTTTGTCATGGCATGGCATACCTGTATACCTGGAACAGTGCACGCTGCATCTCGTGAGAAAGCTGCTCCTCCGCCCATGTGGTCTGCCGCTGGGCGACAAATTGCGCCCACTAACGCAGGTCGTTTAATTTCAACAGTACGTGCAACACCGCAAGCTCCTGGCTCGAGGCGCATTTGCCTCCGAGTCGCCTCTACTGAGTCTACTCGTGTGCATGGGTGTCCCCGGCTGTCCAGCTCTCACAAATCAGAAGGGAAGGAGAAGAAAGTGGCCGCATTTAAGTGGAGGACAACCACTTACTATAGCGTAGCCTGTTGAATATGTGAGGCTTCACGTCTGCAACCTCTTATCAGTCGTTTCTTCCAGCGAACGTGGTGGCGTAGCCGTGACCATCCATTGCTCAGTTGTTGTGCCACAGCTAACTTTACATCCCTGGCCTGTCACCCATGACGATAGCAGCGCAGCCGCGTTGAACACGATACAGTGTGGTACCTCGGCACCCCGATATCGGCAAGTGCACAGGGAAACTCAAAGAAATGCAACCGTAGTCTAAGCCATTTTTGACCATGGGCAAGAGATGCGCGTTTAGGCATCGCGCCGATCTTTCTTTGCGTCTCATTTCCGGATTAGCGACCATTGACGATATCATCTGAAAGGATATCGAAATATCGGTTTCGGCCTCACCTGATGGGCGTGCCCGTGACCAACGTCCGGTCATCGCGCTTATGAATCCTCCCTCCAATGGAATGTTTTTCGAGTGGCCCACCTGCTGACTATCTCATTATTTTCGCATTCCCTATCTGTGACCCCCACGGTCCCCAATCGACTGACAGCCGCAGTCTGCGTTTGGGAAGTGCCGATCGGTTAGGGCGACAGGCCGACTCCCCGTTCCCCCTCTCTATCGATAGCGCTCAACCACTCCGACAGGTGCAATCTCCCGTTTGCTTTTCTCCCTCCGGGGAGCGATGAAACACCCGCTGCGGAGTTCCTTGCAGCACACGCAGGCCTCGTATGGTCCATAAATGAACGTGGGATTGGGCTAGCATATCTGATATCATTAGCACTTGGGTGGCACTCGCGGGTGCGTCTATGGCACATACTGTAGCCCCCTTGGGCAGCCGCACGCATGGCTCGCGCCTTTCTCATCAAAGATACAAAAGGAGGCCGTGCAGGGTCACCAGGACTCATTCTCCCACACCTTCTCCTGCATCTTGCCTGCCTTCCTATTCTCGTGCGGGCAAAAAGCTGCATTCTTCTTTGACTTGTGTTTCCACGTGATTCCATACTCCACGCGACAACATGGTGAAGACTGGCATCCCGTTCATGCTCGAGGACAGATCCGGTTCGTTGTCGGGCTCCGAATTCGTTGATTTGTATGATCGCATGCATCTGCGAGTGCGCCGTACGCATCACGATGCCGACGGCGCGTCACAATACGGGGTATACAACATGTTTTCGACGCAGCCCGACATACCTGTTGTGACCCTCGAATACGGTGCGACGGGCGCGCTCGGAAATATCACCACTATTGGCCCTGGAGGCTCTTCGCGGACAAAGATGATGGTCGCGTTTCTCGTGGAGGTCGGAGGGTGCGCCAATGCTCAGCTTTGTGCCAGGCACTCTCCTTGTTCAGAGGCGCTCACGCGGTGTCTTTGAAATTGTAGCCCGTGCCACCGGAAATTCATCGCCTCCGACGGACAAGAATATTGCTGGAGTTGGCGCACAAATACACGCGAGAATCACGAGTGGTCTGTGAGTACTCTAGGCACATATCAGCTTCAGCGAGCGAGTCTGAACAGTTGATGGACAGTGCGTGAATGCGAGCGGACAGACAGTTGCATGGTATGCGCTTAAGATACCCGGAGAGCAGTATGCGAATTCTTCCGGTTGTATGTTGGGCGTTGAGGAGCCGTACCCGCATCTCGCAGTAGGCAAGACATCGTCCCGTCGCGTGAAAGCGGAGGGCTGGTCAACTGATGGCGGTTATGACAGATTTCCTCGCGACACTATTGGTTATGCGGCATATCGCAGCACGCACCACCTGAAAGCTGTCTCATGAATGCGCAATTATCTTTCCACACAGTCACGAACAAACGCTCTAATGTGTAAAGGACGGACTTGATGCCCATGACATGTTTCTTTCCGCGCTCGTCGCGGTGTGATCGCATATATACGCTGTGCCCAAATTACTTGTAATCTGTAGTAATAATATAGTAAGCGTGGACCTGGCCGATAGGGGGAAAAAAAAACCCTGTGCCCGCTGTGCATGACTCGACAGTCCATTGCCGGACCACCGGAGGACCTTCATAGTCCGTGCGATGTACCCTCATAAGGGTAAAGGGCTGCTGATACGTAATACGGATTTGTGTTCGCTGCGGCATGTCACGCACAGTGATGCGGCGCAGCTCGAGTTTATCCAATGGCAGCTCGCCTATCCTGCAACGTGGTGCTGTGCTTTCCTTGACTCGTGCACACAGTCGAGTCACTTGTACGCCGTACGATCCCGACGACACCGACATGACTACGAAGACGCATTGCCGTGGGCCTGTGTCAACTCGACCGAGACTCGCATATAATTCCAGCCAGTATGCGACCGAGTCAATCAAACAGGTTCACGTTTTATTACCCACTCAACTCTCCTCTCGAACCTTCATTGAAATGGGTCCTCCCGCCGCACCGAGCGCAGGAGTCCCACAGCACGGGAGAGGCAACGGGGGGTACACTATCTATGGCAGTGCCCACCAAGCCCACCAGGGCGCCCCCCCAACGACCCATCACCACTACCACCAAACTTTACCGACTCATTCTGCCCCAGCACAGGCAGGAAAGCCTGTAGCTGGTCGGCGTTCCCAGCCCGGACATTGACGCCACGTCGTAGACCCCCCTATGACCCCCTGCCAGTGGCATATGTCACACCGACTCGTATTCCCACTCCTCCATCGCCCACGTGCGACGAAGAACTCTGCACATACTGTTGTACTACGGTCAGCACACGATCGTCACAACCCCATCATGCACTATCATTCACCCGATCCCGATACAGGACTCGACTCATAATACATCCCGCACAGCATCCTGACGCTTACATTCACTGCATATTCCCCTCCGAATCCCCCCTCCGTATGCCTCGGTGAGACGTCCTTTTAGCTCCTCGACACGTGTTTCCGTAGTGGTCCGCCGACTCGCCACATGGTTGAGGTGCTTGATGACGTACCACAGTGATCGATCCTGTGTTACCCTTAACAAGCGGTATCCAGGTTGCAGAAACGTTCCATTGGGGGCTGGATTGGGTGTGAAGGGTTGTCTAAGGCCGCCGTCGCATTCGGGCGTCCCAATAAACGGTGCGTGATCGGTTGTGCGGGACAACTGATTGGTAGCGTCAACCGTGAACCAGTAATACCGGGCGGTCCACAACAACCATTTCTCTCTCCCATTCGTGCATGCCCCGAGATCCCGAATGGTCTGGGCCCTGGCAGCGGATGGTTATATTCCCATTACTCCTGATATGGATACTGGGATATCCAAGGAACGGACTTTTTTTAGCCTACGTCGCACCGCCGACGTTACCTGTACCCTCGAACAGTATTAGTTGTACACCCCACACACCCCAACACGATGATTTTAAACTATGAATAACACGGTGAATGGATGCACTGCAGTTCGTCCTTGTCCCTGGGATAACAGTGAAATCCTTCCTTGTCCTGGTACGATGCCTCCAACAATATGAACACCCAGATCCATCTAGTCACGGTACAGTACCCCGGGTCCCTATACGATGATCCAGTGCCCCTCGTGAAACGCCGGTGGCGACCCTGGACGCCCAACAACAAACAAACACGGCGAACACACAACCCAATTTGAGATTTCGCGGGGTGGGCCCCATTCATCAACTTTATTTCCGGTAAACTATGAAACACGAAACACAAAAGTGGCACGGCATAGTGTAGAACCCGGACTCCCAAAAGCAAACACCGTCTTTCATCTAAACAACCAACGAAAATCTCGTAACTCACAATCAGAGTTTTTTTTTTTCGGCTGTTTGGTCACCGTGGTTGCGGCCGCCGCCGATGCTTTAGTTGCAACAGGGACCAAAACCTACAGAGGGGCACGAGTCGGAGGCCGTAACATAGTACTGTGCTGTATGGCCATGAATAGAACCCAAACCGTGCAAACAAAGTCTTCGAATCGGGCTGACATTGGCTTTCTTCACAAAGTTGTGTGCCATGACTACAACCCCTGCCGTGCCTGCCACCAACCGCTGCAGCGAACCAGGAATGGCTACACAATGATCGAACGTTTAATTAGATTGGAATCACCACCAGCCCAGGCTCTCAGTGTGTTGGGACCTGCTGGATACATCATGCATGCATCGGATTGGGAGAGTTACGACAAAATGCTGAGCGGCGCATTGTCGCTGGGGAAGAACGAGGAACGAACAACAAAACATGTATCACTGTCGCAGGTCATAACGAGATGCATGATGGGTGCCATGATCCCCCTTCCTCATGAATACATATATTATCGTAATAACTCCATTGTAATTACAATATTGTCCAGAATTGAGTAGCTCCAAATGGTTACACAAAGGATGATGGCTTGGATATATGTTACGGATATATAGATAACCCCACTAGTTGCATGAGCTGTGACGGCAAGCGGCGCAGATCTCTCTCACATGCAGGGCTACACAGAGCAAGATGACAGCAAATATAACATGACGACATAAAAGGAAGGCGAAGATGCAGGCAGCAAGACAAGAAGGGAAGCAAAAAGGCGTCCGAAAAAAAAAAGCGACGACAATTGTTGCGATTACCGGGAGGAAGTCATCGCTCTAGTAACCGGGTGTAGTGCAAAGTCTGGTGTCGTAGGGGGCAATGGAGGAGGAATGCAGGAAATTGCACAAGCCCGGGAAAGCTGCGCGCGTAACTCCTCGCCTCGCAGGCGGAATGCTGTGCAAACATATACCCTCAGAGAAACTTATGCATGAATACAAGTGAAGAACGTACTCTGGCAGGGCCACAGGGAGAGGAGTGCCTCCGTCGGTGCAAGGAATGTCTTCGCGAGCTCCAGCGCTCGTAAGAGGTCACTGTCGCTTTCCCACAGCGCCAGGCACCTTAAATCCAACCTTATGAGGGGAGGTCATCACAATGAAGAAAACGCAAACTCACGTAGCGACCTGGTTGGTGAACCAGCTGACGTGGTAGGGGCGACGGAGAACAATGTGCGCTGAAGCCTCAGTGTTACGTGTCAGGGAGTTCTTGACGCGCTTCGCGACCTGCTCCTGATAGAATACTTCCAAGATGTACGCCCAACGTCAATACAAACGGAGGAAGCGAGTGCGCAGAAAATCACTTACGCCACTCCTCAGCCAGTCGACGGTTCCAGACGGGTTTTTCCCTCATGTTTAGATCGAGGAGGATACTAATACGGGGAAAAAAAAAGATTTAAGCAGTGTCGGGAATGCCTAAGTGCACAAATTATACCTCCGTGTGAGATACGTGACTTCAAGGCGAGTGCTGCATAGGACCATCAGAACGCGCGGGTTGGCTGCAGAGTAATGCATCTACTCACTTGGAAATGAACTCGCGACACATGTAAATCAGTGAAGTCTCTATGTTGCAGGTGTGCGCATCCAATGCTTCCTCCACTACACGGGTCTCCACAAATGTAGCGCACGCAATTCGGGTGCGCTCTTCGGTCGTGAGTCGTTCGTCCCAGAAGCGCACGGTACAATTCCAAAGAAGCATACTGCGGCAGTAGAGGGCCCACACGGTATCTTTTCCCGAATGGGCGGGGACATATTCTCGGCGTTGATGATATTCTCCAGGGAAGAGCAAGCGGAACTAGCGGTAGAAGAAATCCGTCCCCCCCCTCTGATGAGTAAGAAGGCTCACGTGAGTGACAAGACCACGACATACATTTGACGGGTTGACTAAGAAGAGATCCAGAGGCTCGCGTTGTTCCGCGGCGCGCGCAACCGTGTGATTCGCAACGAGTATGAGAGCGCTCCAACAAAGGCGGCGTGTTTCCTCCGATTTCACTTCCGCCTCGGACCATAATGGGTCCCATGCAGGTGGGAACGACCAGGTAGCCGTAGTACACTCGCACTGCTTGGGCGGCGGGCGGGGATGGGCAACCGTGGGGACGCCTGTCGAGTGGTCAAGGGTATCGGGATCACACGTGTCGATGACAGTCAGCCGCAGTGCTTCGATGATCTTGTCCAGCAAAATTAGCGCAGCTTCCACGCTGGCGTCATCATGCAGGGGGTGTGCCGATGTCTCGAAGAGGGCAAGCACCATTGCTGCTTCTGCCAGACCAAGGTCGACCCACTGCGAAGTCCAGGACTCTTGAAGATGCCACTTCGCGGCGTCACGAAGTCTCAGAGCGTGAGCACGGCCGCTGGCACCGAGCTCGATTTCGCTTGACCTGACAAGCATTGCCAACGCCAGACAAGCAAAAACAAGCGCCGGCTGTATATTCGCTCTCGCATTCGAATCAAACAAGTCACGAAGGAACCAGTGGACGTTGAAGAAGGTCAACCAATGACTGCTGGTAGTGAAACTGGGATGGAGGTGAGGATCAAGGATCAAGAGCGAACTGATAAACGGAAGGGAACATTCGAAGGCGAGACTTACAGGAAATTCAAGTCGTCGCTGATGTCCTTGAGACTACGGGCACAATCGACACTCGTTAGACGCTCCGTTGTTATGAAGACAGGTGTATCACATACGCTTGCTCCCGAGTCGAGGCGTAATTATCGATAAGTTCATCCCACCACTCTTTACGCTGGTACTGGGTGTCCGACGGATCGGCGAGAGGCGGCGAAGGGTCTTCGTAAGATGACAGTTCTGGGGAGCGAAGGTCGGATTCGAAAGGGTGAGCGAAAGGCTGCGCTGGCTGAATTTCGCTCTTCAACCTACGTGATGTCGACGGCGGATGCGTTGATGTCGGTGATGGCAGCCTCTGGGGTGAACCGGGTGGGTCCATGTAGTGAGAAAAAGTGCTCGAAAAGTACGGGGGAGGCAAGGGAAGAGCTCACCTTTACATAGTAAGCGTCATGGAAGGATGTGGTGGGGTCTGTGAGGGAGGAGGATGTGGTGGGGGGCTCAATGTCAACCTTGTTTGCCTTGTGATGGGCTGGACCGAACATCGGTATGGCCACGGAGGAGATCTCATACTGGCCATAACTTGGGTGTGCGGTGGTGCCCTGGTCTACTGGGTCAGTTCGCCGTTTTTTCTTTGGCTGGGGATCAGATCCATCCGATTGACGCTTCTTGCAGGATCGTTTGCGCGTGCCAGGACGTTTATCTGGCCCCCGTCGCTTCGGCACCTTGTCATATACGCACTCATTACCCCGCTTGATGCAATTCTGACAATTAGGGCGTGTAGAGTCGCAACGAATCTTGCGTGACCGACTAAAGAGGCCGTCAGTTACGGATACGCTTGGGAGAAGGGCATTTTCGGCTAATAAAGTGGAGAGATTTACACACCATTGTCTGCAGGCGATGACGCCTGAAGAGGTATTGCGTGAAGGACCGGCTCTTGAGGATGAAGCGACGGAGGTATCAGCGTTTGGATGTGCGATTGCAGACGTGGAAGGGTCTAAAGTGTCCGTGGGGGTGGTCAGAGGCGGTTGGGGTACAGGGGCACTGGTTGTTGGTGGGTGGGATAAATGGAAATGTGAAGGATTGATCTGGGAGGAAGATGAAGGGACATCAACAGAGGCGACGGACTTGTTGAGGGCCGAGTTCATGAGTAAGGGAAAGCAGTGTGGCATGACAAGCTCGTATGCGGAAGATGTAAACGACTGGGAGTGTGATTGGACGGAGGCATTATAGCCCAAGGCTGTGTTCGGGGGTTCTTTAGGGTAGCCATGATGGTGCGCCCCCAAACCCTGTGATTGTACATAGCACTGAGAGGTGTAAGGAGGGGCGATAAGGCTATCGTGAGGCAATAGGCAATCGGGGGCTTTTGGTTGATATCGGGCTTTATGCGTACTGAGATGAGCGGAACTGTGAATAGATCGACGGATGTACGCACATTCCATTGGTAGAAAAGTAGCGAGAGTATGTTCAAAGACGGGCGAATGGAGCTCAGATTCCTCTTCACTCGACTGGAAACCTTCGGTGTCTAGGAGGATAGCTCTCGGAAAGGGAGTGTATTGTTCATAATTTGCACTAGCGACCATGGCAGACGGATACGACGGAGCAGAGGTGGGAGGAGATGCTAATGGAGGGGGACAAGGAGGTAAGTACTAGCAGGGACTGACTCGGGGGAGGGGACGAAAGTACAGGGTTAGAACAGGGAAAGGGCAGAAATAACGGATGGCCACGGGATTCAAGTCGTCATAGACAAGGAAAATACAATTTATATAACTGTACACGAAGAAAGGAGAGAGAGAGGCTTCGTTCATTCACCTGCAAACAGCTCGGCAGGGAACTGTGTCTAGAACGCCGGGAGTGACTGGGAGGGAGTGAGAGTGATCTTCAGAAGCGCACTGAATGACAGCCGTGGATGTGATTGAGACAATTTAGACCGGGAGAGCGAGAGGGAGAGAGAGAATTGTGCACAGCGTTTGAGAGAGGTAACGAGACTGACGAGGTGAGAGAACGAACGAATGCGAACGCGTTGGTTCCCCCGGACCTGCCTGCTTGAATGAGAGTTGTGTGTGTGTATGCGCGCGCGCGGCATTCGTCACGGTGTCCTTGACCAGGTCTGCTAGGCGAGGCTTTGGGGATCCACATCTTGCCGTTATCACACGTGACCCGATATTTTTCCGAGCACGTTCTAGGGTTTGCTAGCTAGACCCGCTCCGTCGTCCGTTTGCAGTCAGCTCTGCCCTATTCCCCCCCTCTCGTCACTGACGTCTGACGTCTACGACTCCCACTTGGTATCTTCTCACGGTCGTTAGACGGGGAAACTTTGGACGAATCCGTCAAATGGATGGATGCGAACCCGCGAGTCAATGATTCTGCTTTCAGTTTTTGGACATTGTAATTCAATACGATTGCCAAGCACACTGGCCCTGACTATTTCCTTTCGTAGCTGCTGATGCACCGAATCGGTGGACATGGCCACACTCCGAACAAGTGGGCCGGATTCGTAATCTCCGCGAGCTCGCATTTCCTCGCCTCGTCTGTCCGGATCCGGATCCATCCGCGGATTTGCCCGTACAACAACGCGTTCGCGTTCGCTTCCCCCTCGCCCTTAACACGGCAATCCCCCTCGCAGCTTCCGGAACCCTCCTAGCTCCGGCCGCCAACCAGTTGGGTACTGATGTACTGTACTGGTGCACAAGAGCAATCTAGAAAATTTTCTTATGACCTAGTGTCAATGGCGTAGAGCGTAGGTGAGAAATTTGCGGACATTGCCGAACTAGGGGCTAGATCAAGGTGCAGTATAGGAGGTTGAATTGCAGGAATGCCCTGCCCCATGACAGCAATGAGTGGTGTACTGTATAGCAACACCGTAACGTAAGGACAATAAATATCTGATGCTCAGCTGCGACGGCCATATGTTTCCTGACAGCGACGTGACTGACTTGAGAAAGGCTGCTTCCCAAACAGGCAACAGACCAGTGGCTCTGGCTCGCACGCAGCAGAGTTGGATCTGATCACCTAGAAGACGCATTCGCTGTCCGGTCGTCGCGGGTGCTGACGGGTGGTTCTACTCCCCACCATCAAAGGGGCACGGCGGACGGACCGAGATGGCCAACGAGTGACACATGAGGACCCTTGCTTATCGGACAACGAGTTCCGGTTATACAGTACCGTACGCATTTTTATTGTTCGATAGTGTCGTGTGGCCATGGGTGCAAGGCCGGGATGACCCGTAGAAAGGGACATGCAGAGAATAGCCTAAAAAATTGGAGCAAGGTTAAACTAAAAGTAGAAAGTGTGTGCTGCGGATGCTGAAGCAAGGCACGGGCACGGGTGCACATACAGTGAACCCGAGAGGACGGGTCGGGTCTCTTGGAGAGATGGAGCGATGGATCGGACAAGGAGCGCTGAGGCGTAGACAAGCTGATAGGAGGAGGAGTTAAACCCCCCCAAGGTGTTTGAACGCAACGCCTTTACGGCGTGTTTGAGGTGTGGCGAAAATTTTTACAGCCACGGACCGGGTGTAGCCGATCCGTAGCGCAGCGCAGCGTTGGACCGATAAACCGATTCGGGGTACTCAACTCCTTCCAACTTTTCAACATGTCCTTTTTCTCTCTCTTCTGTTGTTGCTTACGGCCTCGTCCACATTTCCTTCCCGTCAGTCCATCTCGTTGTATTATCATTTTTCTCAGGCTAGACGTGGCTCCTCTCCACTTAGACCAATTCCGATGAGAATGCACCACTCATCCCTGCTTCCGATGATGTCCAGTACGTCCCCTTCGGCCCATCCTACCCCCCCTTCAAACAGACCCATTCCCCCTAGGCCCGCGGCGCGACACATCATCATTGATCAGCAACGCATGAAAGAACGCCTCGGCATCATCGTCCGGGCAAAGGAGGGGTGACTGCTCTACTTCCTCCACCCTCTCTTCTATTTGCTCACATCGCCCCCATACATAAAATTCACCGAAATCATCAGCAAGATGGTCAATGTCAATGCTCCCTTACCGTTCAACCTCAATAGCAACAACCAAAGGCAACCCAGATTAAGCCGTCTCCGCACCCGCTCACCGCAGCCGTCGCTTGAGACGGAGCGGCAATCGGTCGTAAGCTCCGCATCTGCGTCTGCGTCCCAAGAGTTGGATGAAGATATGCGCTGGCCGACGCTCAACGTTCGTATCGTCCGCGGCGGGAGCGCCCTTGCTCGTGGACGACCGATCATGCGTGATACCGTTTCGCATGAGCCCCAGACAGAGGGGGAAGAAACAGGACCAGCACCCTCGGCAGCGGCAGCGGCGGTGGCGTCAGTGGCAGAAGAGAACCGAGCGGAGGTACAGTCGGGCGTGGTACGTATCGACTCCATCGACCGCCTGGTCACCTATTTCTTTTGCTGACCGTTTTCTTGTCATTTTGCTTAATGGCGCGATTAGGCGGGTAATATCGGTGACGCCGCTCGGTTAGCTGGCACCGCGTTTAAAATCCAAAACGTTGGATCGCTTTCCCAAAGTTGGGGTGACTGAGCTGATCATCGATCATTCACTACAGTATGGTGCATGAGCCGGCGTAAGCATGTGCGCGCAAATTTTTTTTTTTTTTTGATATCATCATCCATCATAATCATATCATATCATCCATCCATCATCTTTCGCACCTTCCCATCCTGACCACTTCCTACTTCCCTCCGCTACACATATCTCGGTTTTGCGCCTTCCTGTAACCACTCGCATAAAGACTTGAACAAATAGTCTGCAGCAAACTTGCACATCGTCTCTTCTGCGCAGCGTATCGAAATCGAGAGCATGTAAGGCTTGCGCTACAAGGCGACCGCTTCGTGATGTACTGCAGGTGCATGTACAACATATGATCTGGCGATGCGAGGAGCGATAATTTCGCTGCGCCGCTTTGCGCCGGTGGCGTGCTTGTTGGACCTCAATTAAAGCTGAGAGATAGCATAAACAGATATCTGACCTTCCGAAGCTTCCATTGGAAACCCGTGCTTTCGCAGTTGCCAATGAAAAGGGTAACCGTTTTCACACGCAAGACATCACAAGGTACAAGGTCTGAATCTGTGGCTTCCTAGAGTAAACGGGTTGGGACTACAGTAGTTTGAAGCTTAAGTGCCATACTGATTGCTTCCCACATACATGAGCTTGTGCATTACCCAAGAGGCCAAGTACCCCAATAACGAGCACAAACGAGTAACGTAGCGCCCATCCCTACTCAACCGGGTTATTCCTCGTTTCTGCTAGAGTCGATGGGCCGTTCGCAAGATGTTTTGTCCGGTGGGGCTTATCCCAATCTTCGGCCTCCAGTGTGTGATACTTGACGCCATCGCCAAGGCCGTATGGGAGAGTTCATGTCTGCCCTACACACATTTGGTTCAACGACTCGCTCGGTTGTCGATTTAATTCTCCCAACTATCCACTCGCACGACCTCAATATCTTCGCTTGGTGACCTGTTACTTTAAGGAAGTGATGCGGGGGCAAGACTGATGAGGCAGCGGCCAACGTGAGCATAGAATAATGCGGAACTTGAAGGACCCTGTTGGAGGGCTCAGTATCTCACGCACCGTTGAATACAGCCCAATGCTTTGAAGTCGGGTTCCGCGTCGGCAAGAAAAAGCGCAAGGTCGCCCCTTGGAAAAGTTCCGAAACGAGATCTTCCCCTTTGGTACTCCTTGCATTGTTTCTGCCACTTGCGAATGGTCGAACCAGTATTCTTGATCGCCTCCAAAACGTTGTCGTGAGCGAAGGCGCGCAAAATGCCAATTGCGCTTGCGGGATCAGTTGGGTCGATGAAGGGGACCGGCCCATCCAGTGCATCCGTCGCGGTCGCGGGTGCATGAGATTCATTTGTTTCTTCGCGCTTGGGAGGATGAGAAACGGCTTGGGCGATATTCGTGGTCTTGAAACACGTCGTGCGAAATGCATCGGCAATCTCCAAGAGCTGTGCGATGATTCGGTTGGCTTCTTCTCCCTTGTCATCGGGCTTGGGTTGAGGCGCATGGTCTTCCAAAGCACCCTCTCGAGGTACGTTCCCTGGGCCCTTCGCATCTCCTGGTTTCCGTATAATTTCCGCCTAGGCACTCATACCTTTGACTAGTTGATGATGGTTTCGGCTCTCCGCTTCCGTCTGCGGCTCGGCGTGTTCCATCACTCGACCGAGTAATGTGATCACCAGTAGTCGATATGTCGCAATGGTAAGATCCTACCGTTTCTTTGACCGTCTCCCGGCACACGTTTCGTTTTCCCTCGAAAGCTTATTCGGATCGGCGAATCCATGTCCAGGGCATGCGCTCCTTCAGAATTTCGAAGTAATTTCCCCTGATTCTTGAGTATCTCTTTCGCCGTATTCCCCCTGTCATCTGTTTTCACAGCGTCCTGACGAGAGTTGTCAGACGATCTAGCCCCTCCCGTTAACCCTGCGATGCCATCATCCAAATCTTCTCGCAGTTCCTGGACGGTTGAAAGAAATTTGTTGTATCTATCTTCAGTGAGGCGTGTTGCAGCCTCCCTCTCTATCTGCGCGTAAGCCTGTTTCAACTCGCGTTCATGCTGGTTCCTGGCATTCCTGATCTGCCCTTTGAGATGGCTACCTCAGCTTTTAGAGCACGACATTCTTCGTCAAGTCATGACCCCCTGTTAGCCCTCTCCCCTTCAGCGTCGGGCGAGTAGTTGACAGGCTCCTTTGGACCCTGTTCCGCTGGGTCGTGGAAGGCGAGAAAAGGTTAGTGTAATACGTTCCCTGCATGTCGAGGTCCACCCACCGTGTCTCGCAGGTAGGGCCAGTCGAGGTGATGAGGGCACTACAGATGATCGGCCATCTAGCAATAAAAGGAAGCGTTTACCAGACATACGTGATAATTCCACTCTTCGATCGAAGCCAGACTCAAGGTCGTCCATTTCGCGCGCAAATCTCTGGTATAGGCTGTTGCTATATCATCGTCCTTTTGAGACTGAGCACGCCGCTCCGGGTCTTGTAGTACGCTAAGCAGATCTTTTCAAGGTGTCAATCATACTACCGACCCTCTGTCGACATGGAGACGGCACATGCCTTTGATATCGGACCGCTCTAGGGTATAAGGGCTGTCGGTATCCCTACCACCAGAGAGAGGAATATTGATCGAAGGAACTCCGTCCTGCATTCCGATGAGGTCGAACGGAAGCTGGCCATGCACTTCACCATGAAATGCCTGGCGACGCTCGCGCTCTGCACCCCTGGCCAGGATTTGAGTAGGACACAGTGTTGGAGAAAGCCACACACAAAAAGTTGTTCATCATTTCCGAGATACCATGACACTTTCTGTAGAGGAGCCTTGCGAGGAAGATGGACTCAGAATAGCGCTAAAAGTAACAAAAGCATATCAGTTACACACAGAACTCCTTCCTTCGAACTATCTCAACAATTGTCGTTCCGTAGGCATCGACGACGCCATACAATCGTTTTAACTCAGAAAGACTGTTTTCTACTCCACGGTCAGCTTGTAGATCGGTCAAATCAGCCGTGAACGCGACTAGCTCATCATTGAGGGTGTTGATCTGACTATAAGCACGCAGGCCCCTCTCTGTAGATGAGTTCTGGGGCTATGTGAGAAAGAAGGAACCCGCAGATTGCGATTTGAAGATAATTTACAGTACCTTTAACTCTGTGATAGATGTCAAGTTCTCCCTGATCGATGTATCCGACTGACAAAGCACTTTGGAAGTCTTTAAGTAATACGGTTAAGCAGAGGAGCGGAGCCTACCTTGAAGAATCGTCTCTACTCGTGGGACAGGACCTAGACTGTGATGAGGAGATACTATGCAATGCGGGACTAATAAATTAATAAATCACCATCAGTAGGGCATGCCGCTTCGGAAACGTTGTCACGCAATTCACGGGAGGCTTGGTCTAATCTTTCGGCTTCATCCAAGAGCCTTCCACCGAATCAGCAAAAGGCATACAGATGCGACTAAACGCACTTCGTGTCTGAAAGCCCTAGTCGCACACCAGCTGCACCATCAGTGAGCCGCTTCATTGCTTCGTCGACAGAGGAAATCCATTCCTTCAAGCCGTCTTCTTCAATATAAGTACCAGCACAGCCCATTAGGAGCACGCGGGATACCATGGGTTCTCTGACAAGCGTCTACCACCTGGCGCATTCTCTCGCCTGGAACATAGTGATAAAGCGTTCGAGCTGCCAGTGAGCCTCCAGCGCGCATCTCCCTCAACGCTGCGGGGGAGAGGAAATCGCGATGGATTTGGATGCGCGAGGCGACTTCTATGTTGATGGCAACCGATGCGATGAGAGGGGCTTGCTTGTCGAGTGCCTGGCGTGCACTGGCAGCGACGTCATTGAAGAGATTGGAAACATCGAAAACACGACGACCAAGGACAGTGGAGGCGATGCGTAGGTCTGATTGCTGGTATCGCATGGAATCCAGAATGCTGCCGATCGTTTCTTGGTGTTTGGAAAGCATTCGACGACAGGAAGCAGAGAGTGCAGTGGGTCCCAGGGATGTGGGGCCATGACGGCCGATTTTTCTTAAATGTTATGCGTGTCCTCAACATGCAACTTAAGAACCATACCCTGAATTGGTAGGTGCGGTGTGGGCTGCTGATAAAGGAGCTTCATGGCTTCATCAATGTCTTTGTGAAAGTAGTAGTTGTTAACCACGAAGATGATCTGCACGAAGGTCAGAGCCTGAGATACGAAAGGATATGGCAACGCTTGTTTTGGGGTATTAAAGGTCAAGTACACAAGCCATCAGGTTCATCAGGAGTACGAGAGCATACCTGGTCTTGCAGACCATCAAGCTCCCTGACATTTTCGGTCTTCAATCTCCCCCCTCTAAAAGGTGGGCTTGGGCTGCGCCCTCGCCGATACCTGTCTCTCTACGGATAAACGTCTCGAAGCTTCCCAAGCTGATAATCGAGTTCAGGATCAACCATAGGGTATCCCTTCGTTGTATACCTAACTATGTCCGTAGTTGTTGCGGTTGTCTGCAAATTGAAACCCGTCAGCGTAGACACTGCTACAGTACACGTGTCAAGGGTGCTACGTACCTGGAATACGTCACCGTCCTCGGCTCTCCAGATACGAATCATACTTCCTTCCAGTTGTCACGGGGGTCGCTGAGCGAAGGATGAACCACGGGGAAAGGTTAGGGTTCACCGCCCATTTATCTGCAGCGTGAAATCTGAGCAGAGCAGAAACGCCCAACTGAACAGACACCGATAACCGACCCGGGTAAGTCATGTCTTTCCATTTCCTACAATACTAATGCAACATCATTCCAGTTGACAGGAATGCTCATTCTCCCGGGTTCCTCAGCCCTACCGGGCGCCAAACGAGGCGCTTTGTTGGCCCAAATCCGCAAGAGCGTCCCGACTGTCGTTTCTGTAGATGCCATCTACATTCATCTCGTGCACAGCCCCAATGAAGATGCTGAAACCGAGCTTCTCCAATCTGATTCGCTCTCCCGCCGAACGCTTGACCATCTCCTTTCCTATGGTGATGACATCGCATTTCCCGAGACGCGATCTGCCTTCGAGGAAGGTTCAGGAGTTATTTACGTTCTCCCTAGGCCAGGTTCTGTCTCTCCGTGGTCCAGTAAAGCCACAGATATATCTGCATTGTGCAAACTAGCCAATCACATCAAACGCCTCGAGCGTGGCATGGCCTTTGTTGTACGGTTCGACAATGGCGCTCTGTCCCAACGCGACCTCGATCTATTCTCCTCCAATATACACGATCGCATGACCCAGACTGTATCGTTCACGCCTCCTTCTCAAGAAGCCATTTTCCTAGAGTCCCAACCAGCCCCACTCCGTACTGTTGATATCTCCCCTACTGACACGTCACCGAGGGAGAAGCTGGAACGGGCCAATAAAGAGCTTGGCCTCGCTCTCGCTTCTGACGAGATCAATTACCTTGTCGACGCATTTATTTCGGGCGGCAATCCCATCGCGCGCAACCCAACGGACGCGGAGCTGTTCATGTTCGCACAGGTCAACTCGGAGCATTGTCGGCACAAGATTTTCAATGCGTCCTGGACGATTAATGGGACGCCACAATCGACCTCCCTATTCCAAATGATCCGGAACACAGAAAGCTTGAGCCCTACAGGGACCATCTCTGCATACTCAGATAACGCGGCCGTTTTCGAGGGAACCCTTGCACCACGTTTCGGTATCTCCCCAGCATCGCTGTCTTTCCCAAAGTCAACCGCGGAGCGTCTGTATGTGGAAGATGAGGAAGAAATGGCAGTGTTAATCAAGGTCGAGACTCACAATCACCCAACGGCCGTGTCACCCTATCCTGGAGCGGCCACGGGCTCAGGTGGCGAGATACGTGACGAGGGTTCCGTCGGCCGCGGCTCACGACCGAAGGCGGGCCTTACCGGGTTTTCAGTTTCAAACTTGCTCCTCCCGGGCTACACCCAGCCCTGGGAGGAGGACTTTGGCCGACCTTCCCACATCGCCAGCGCACTGGACATCATGATCGAGGGGCCCCTCGGCGCAGCAGCGTTCAACAATGAGTTTGGGCGCCCCGCACTGACAGGGTACTTCCGCACGTTTGCAGAACGCGAGCCAGGTCCGAACGGTACGATACGCGGCTATCACAAACCGATCATGCTCGCGGGAGGTCTGGGAAACGTGCGTCCGCAGTTTGCTCATAAATCCGGGATTACCCCCGGCGCAAAGCTCGTCGTGCTTGGTGGACCAGGGATGCTGATCGGGCTCGGGGGCGGTGCAGCATCGAGCCAAGCGCTAGGTACCAGCAACGCAATGCTTGACTTTGCGTCTGTGCAGCGAGACAATGCGGAGATGCAACGACGTTGCCAACAAGTTATCGACGCATGCGTGGACCGTGGCATGCACAACCCGATTCAGAGCATCCACGACGTTGGCGCGGGCGGGCTGTCCAATGCGCTTCCGGAACTCGTGCACGACTCGGGCCTGGGTGCAACTTTCGAGATTCGAGACGTACCCGTTGCAGACTGGTCGCTTTCGCCGATGGAGATATGGTGCAATGAGTCGCAGGAGCGGTATGTCCTCGCGATCGATCCCGCGCACGAAGGCACTTTCCGCGCCATCGCCACCCGCGAGCGCTGCCCATTCGCCGTAGTTGGCGTCGCGACGGAGGCGGATGAACTCGTGGTGACGGACCGACTATTCGGCAGCGACGTGATTCGCCTGAAGATGTCCACGCTCTTCGGCAAGCCACCCCGCATGTCCCGGAGCGACTCTACGCGCGTTTCGGAGCGCGTCGCATTTGATGGGACACTCGCCACGTATATCCCCTCGGAGCCCCTGCTCCCCGTGCGATTGGTCGAGGCCGCTGCGCGCGTACTGCGCTTACCGAGTGTCGGCTCCAAGGCCTTCCTCATCACCATTGGCGACCGCAGTATCACGGGACTCGTCGCGCGCGACCAGATGGTCGGCCCGTGGCAGGTGCCCGTCGCTGACGTCGCTGTCACACGTGTGTCGTACGGATTCGGAGTCTGCGGGGGCGAGGCAATGGCACTTGGCGAGCGTACGCCGCTCGCGCTCCTTTCCGCTCCAGCCTCGGCCCGCATGGCGGTGGGTGAAGCACTCACGAATTTGGCCGCGGCGCGCGTGCGCGAACTCGGTCGCATCAAGCTCAGCGCGAACTGGATGAGCGCGGCGAACGTGCCGGGAGAGGGCGCTGCTCTCTACGCGGCGGTGCGTGCAATCGGGATGGAGCTCTGTCCGGCGCTGGGTATAGGCGTCCCGGTTGGAAAGGATTCCATGTCAATGGCGATGCGATGGCGTGACAGCGAAAGCGGCGAGGAACGCGCCGTGACGGCGCCTCTGTCGCTCATTGTCACGGCATTTGCTGGGGTGGAGGACGTCGGTGCCACGTGGACACCTCAATTGCGTACGGACGTGGACGGCCCAACAGTACTGTTGTACTTTGACCTGGCCCATGGGAAACAGCGGCTGGGTGGATCCGCTCTGGCGCAGGTTTTCAGGCAAATTGGTTCGGAAGTTCCAGACGTAGAGGACCCACGGCTGCTCAAGGCGTTCTTCAACGCATGTCAGGCCATGCGTCAAAGTGACCCGAGTCTCGTATTGGCGTACCATGACCGCTCGGATGGCGGACTTTTCACAACAGTGGCAGAAATGGCGTTTGCAGGGCGCGTCGGGGTGGAGATCAACTTGGATGCATTGCATCGCATTGACGGCCCAATCGAGGCGCTATTCAACGAAGAACTTGGAGCAGTCATGCAGGTGCAACAGTCGCACATTTTCCGCCTCGTGGAGGTGTTTGTCGCGCATGGCTTCGATTCTACATCAATTCACGCCATTGGCAAGGTGCTTTCGAGCTCCAAAGAACAGGGATTTACGGTGGTGCATGGTGGGAATATACTATTTTCGAGTACTCGCACTGTCCTTCAACAACTCTGGGCGGAAACTTCGTTCCAAATGCAATCTCTCCGCGACGATCCCGACTGCGCAGCAGAAGAATTCTCTTTGATCGCTGATGAGACGCGCACGGGGCTAACCTATAACCTCACTTTCACTCCCAGTCCGAGCCACTCTCTCATACAGCGGCCCAAAGTTGCCATACTGCGTGAACAAGGCGTTAATGGACACGCAGAGATGGCGTGGGCATTCACGGTCGCAGGATTCGACTCCGTGGACGTCCACATGTCCGACCTCATCGCAGGTACCATCGACCTTGCCGAGTTCCGCGGGCTCGCTGCCTGTGGAGGTTTCTCATACGGTGACGTTTTAGGTGCCGGAGCGGGTTGGGCGCACGCGGCGTTGCTTCACGAAGGCGCTCGGGAGGCATTCGAAGCATTCTTTGCGCGCGACGACGCGTTCGCGCTGGGTGTATGCAACGGGTGCCAGTTCCTTAGCCACATGCGCGAGATGATTCCGGGCACGGAGCAGTGGCCGCTGTTCAAGGCGAACCGCAGCGGGCGATTCGAGGCCCGCGTAGCGCTCGTGGAAGTGGTCGACGGCTTGACGACGCAGGACTCGGTCTTCCTCCGCGGCATGGGTGGGTCGCGGTTACCTGTCGCAGTGGCCCATGGTGAGGGTCGCGCGGAATTTGCACCGGGCACGTTGGAAGCCTTCAATGCTCAGGGTCTCGGAGCCGTGCGCTACGTTGATGGCGCTGGACAGCCGACGGAACTCTATCCTCTCAACCCGAACGGCAGTCCAAGCGGGCTTACAGGAATACAGACGCCGAGCGGACGTGTGCTTGCATTGATGCCCCATCCCGAACGCGTAGTCTCATTGGAGAGTAATAGCTGGTATCCTCCGAAAATGAAGGAGTCGTGGGGCGGGGTGGGTCCTTGGTTCCGACTGTTCCAGAACGCCCGGCAGTGGTGTGGGTAGATAGGAGTAGAAGGTGAGGTCATATTTATCCACTTTGTCCCTCGGCATGGGCGTGAATGATCGTTTTGATCGTTTTATGTAGAATCGCACATGTAGTGAAATTGAGAGCGGAATGCGGAATGCGCGTATGAATGGAATGGATCTGGTGTGAATTGGATGACATCATTCACACTCGCCTCGTAAGGGCCGAACACAATGCCGCTCGCGCATCGCATCGCCAAGTAAAGGAGGCTTGTCTCCTCTCAACTCGTCATTGAATGCGTCATTGTAGGTCACGAGGCTCGTATCCCCTCTGTTGATATTCGAGTATAAAAAGATGATTTGTACTCGCCCGTCTATTCACCAGCATCTTTCTCTCGTATTATCACTTCTCAGCCATGTCCAACAACAACAAGAACGATACCAGCAGTGAGCCTTCGTACGTCTCATTCAGCTGGACTGTTTGAGTCAAAGGCCTAGTCCTGACTTGACTCCCGGCTTTGCTATAGCAAAGCCTCCGGGCAGTTCCACTCTTTGAAGGGAACTGTTGTCGAAACTGTCGGTGATGTGACCGGTGCGAGGTCATGGACCGAGTCTGGCAAGGAGGAACATGCCTCCGGGGAGGCAGAGTACAAGACTGCTCAGGCAAAAGGATACGCCGAGGGCCTGTCAGACAGGGTTGGCGGAAAGAAGGATACCGTTGTTGGCGCCGTCACTGGCGATCGTCAGCAGGAGACGACCGGTCTGTACTCTTCCACACGATTTGCACTTGCAATCACCGACGGGGTCTACCCTCAGGTAATATCCAGCAGGAAAAAGGAAAAGCGCAGCAAGACCTTAACCGCCCATCCTAAATCATTGTGGATACTTGACCTTTGTCACGGTAGTTTTATGTATATGGTAGACCTACAGGAGGCCATGTGAATAGTGAAAAGCCAAGAGCTGTGGTAGTAGTTTATTGAATGAATATTGTCAAAGTCGGAAGGTTGTAATAACTGGATGTTTTTGTGTTTGTACACCTTGGCAGCCAGTGGCAGGTGTCGCCGCTTTGCCCAGAACTCGCGGTGGCTGTGCGAAGGTTCGGCAGTTAGCGATGGCCCGCATTGACTGAAACGTGGCTGTGTAAACTCGCAACCTGCTTTCTAAATCGTGCTCTTTGCCCTTTGCGCTCTTTCTCTGTCTCCCCACCATGACCACCGTTTCTCCCTTCGCCCGTAGCAGTGCTTTCGAGGAACCCCGCCTTACAAGCCGTGAACAAACAGTGCGTGTTAAGATCCGGACTCATATGTCTCTCATTTCCAAACCGAGACTTACGTGTTCCCGTCAGATTGAGGAAATGTACAGCGTACCCGAGAGTTTCCTAGAGATAGAGGTGCGAAATCCCCAGACCCACGGTGTGTCATTTTTTCTATCGTATAGAGCCTTTCTGCTTGATAAATCACGTCTATGATTATAGGATTCGGCCGTAAGATGTATACGGACTACGAAATTGTGTGTAAGGTATGATGCCCACCCCTTCGTCTCTCATTTCAAAAGGGATAGCCCATACTCACTCTGACCTTTACAATAGACAAATATCCCCGCATTCAAGCTCCGTCACTCGCTCGTGCGCCGGCGCTACTCAGACTTTGAGGCATTCCGCGATATCCTCGAGCATGAGTCCACTCGCGTGAACATCCCCCCTCTCCCTGGCAAAGTCTTCACGAACCGCTTTTCGGATGAGGTCATCGAGACACGACGGGAAGGTCTCGAGCGGTTCCTTAGTATCGTCGCGGGCCACCCGCTACTCCAGGTTCGTCCCATACACACTTGCGGTTTCTGAGGCTGGGATTGGCCGATTCTGACGTTACTCAACGGCTGCTTGCAGACGGGCAGCAAAGTCTTGTGCGCCTTCTTGCAGGATCCGGATTGGGACAGGTCCCAATGGGTCTGAAGTGTCGTGGCGTAAGATAAGATATCCTGCTGGCTTACGTTGGATTGACATTGACCTATCTTCCATGTCTGTATGTTTCCCACTATGCAAGCTACCATCTCCACCCCCCCTTCCTCTTCTTGTTTCGCTTCTTGGCGCATTAAGTGTAATTGATGAATCCAGTTGTTTTACCCATCTTCCTTCCCTATTGGTGTGCACTCGCGCGATCCGCCGCCGCTTAGACACAGCCTACCCCCACTATTAGCTGGTTTATCCTGAATGGGGCACTCTAAGAAGGCCATTTCGAAGAAAGAAGGAACTCGTAGTTGACCTGTTCGGAGCCCATGAATCGATTCGTACTGCTCATCAATCTCACCTTATCGTTCGGGCCCGACATCCCGCAACGCTGCGAAGAGCCGACAAAAACGTGGCATCCCCAAACTTCGTACAGAGTTGCTTGCAGGCCTGGTCCTCCATCATAGTGCCCCAAGCGACGCGGGTCATCAGCGATAGCAACCTCCGATTTATTATTCTCACCCATAAGCTGTACACACAGAAGCACTATGTCGCATCATCTATGACCCGATCTGTAGTCCCATCATTGATATCCCTTGGGAGTGGGTGTCTCCTACAAAAGAGTGTAAGGATCTTGTAGCGTACGAATACGTGACTTCGCGCCAACTGTACTGACGTAAAATTGGAACAGCATGCCGGTGTGCACCAGCATTAACACCCACGCAAACGGTCACCCATTGAATCGACGCCCCGGGATGGACTACGACTACGAGCAAGCATGCCAGGCTTAGTTGATACGAGAAAGTACGACTGGCGCGACTCGGAGAGACTCAGCCTGACGCACGTATACATATGCGTGGTCATGTACGCAAACTTGAAGTTAACGCAGTAGCGTTGGTAACAAATACACGCAACCTTCAGCGTGCCGTGCCGTAGCATTTCCAAGCACCACCGTCGAGTCGCCTTACGTCCTTTTTCCTTCTCATTATGATTCCGTTCAATACGCAGCGCTAGACTCTTGCCAGTGGACCCGATCAAGAGGTCCTGACTGGTCGCATCGTGGACACGATTGAAACAAAGAAACGGGCGTGTTCGCCGGCTTGAGCTCACTTCCCTTTCATCGCGAGACGTACCTCAGGCGAGTTACTTTCAGGGTTTCAGGACGAGCCTCATATGGGGTGTGGGTGTACGGCGCCCTCTCGATTACAGGTGGCCACGGTCAACAAAGGGACGAACGAACGGAGTAACAATGACAACAAGAATGCCAACTTCGCTATTTCGGAGCAACGCGGTGACGATCAGAAGACACGCGTAAGACGACTGTCTTATTGTTATTGTAACAAAATACACGACGTTAATAACTTACGTTGAATTGTAGAAGTAGAATTCAAACGTGAAGGGAGCGAAACCGTTAAAGCGAGGAGTGAAAGCTGCGCCAGTACGAGAACATGAAAGTATGTGCATATTGCGATAATTTTCATACTATATGGGCCCGCCTCTACAAGGCGCGGTCTCGAATTGTCATGCAGGATCTGATGACACTGAAACAGTGCGTTCATTTTTCGGTAAACGTGCCCCAGCTTACCGCACCTGGCGCTGGGCTCATCAATTGTGATATACTGTTGTACTCGTCAAGGGGACCAAAATGTCTTGTATTCTCCAGGTGCGGTGCTGGGACCACTTGATCTTGGTAGTTGTCACTGAGACTGTCACGGTATCCCACAAGCGCTCCTCCTAGTCCTCCCTTCTTAGTTATCGTCCTGTGCTGGTCATCGCTTAAGGTACTCTATTGTCCCATGCCTCAATACAAAAGCCCAGAATAGATGTCTTATAATATCCACAGCGATCTAAATGCGGTATCAACTCTCCTCTTCTGAAGGCGGCGGCCATGATCACTTCGACCTTTTGTAAATCAGAACAAGGAAACTCTTTGTATTTTATTTTTAAATTTAGATTCAACCGCCCAAGGCCCACTCAACCTAAAGGCAAAGAATAAAGCACGCGTCCAACGATTCGGCCAGATTTTACCAATCGTTCGGATACCGGCGCCCTCTGCATAGCCAATCCAGGGCAGGACACACCGTACTGTACTTTTGTTGAGGTCTTGGCCTTGGAAGCCAGCTACCGAATCATCCGGATCAAAGGTCCGAGCGAGGGATGGCAAAACAATTTCGTTTACAGTAATCGCATCAAAATCTGACATGACACAAATCGTCGCGATGAAACGAAATCTCATCCCCATCTCTCCCCGCGCCACCCTCACACACCTCGCCAAAAAAAAAAAAGCGCGCACGCCACCATCGAAGCCATATCACGATCACGAGGAGAGGGACACCGGTGGCACGGACCGATGGTAATCCAAATGTTGACCCGTATTTCACACGAAAGAGGACAACAGTGACAAAAAGGAACAGGACGGCTATTGGTTGCTGAATGAAATCAAAGGTGTTACAAGACGGTTGACGATAAGTCAGAGATTGGACAGGTCAAATGAGGGATCCCATTTGAGGGGGGGTTAGAAGGAGAGCCCTTGTCCGCGTCCGCGGAGAAGAGAAGACTCAGCCCGATGATAAATCAGCGATCAAAACGGATGAGGTGATCTTGAGACCTGGCCTGAAATGCACCGATAACGTAACGCAGCGCGGCTCGGGAGCATTTTCGAATATACGACCAGTGCGCAGCTGCGTTCGTAGATTTTTAGATATTCCCCAGAATTAATCAGTTTTTACAACGTATATTGCAAAGGAGAAGCGTAACCTGAAGAAAAGGAAGTAATAAGTAATAATCCCAAACCAAACCCATCAAATCCGAGCCTCGCAACATGCTCATATCCTTCATACAAACCAAACTGCCAAATAGACAATTGGCATGGCAAACGCGTACCTCGAATACGACCTAACGACGTACTTTGTACGTACAGCGGATCGCATAGGGCATGTCCATGCGCGCAAGCACAGACGAAGTGGGAAGGAAGTGATGAAATCGTGAAGCATTTCCTCATAGGTCGGAACAAGGAAGAGGAAGAGGAGCCAGGACAAGTGCTTCCACATGGAAAAGAAATCAGAATGTCGTGATAAACGTATCGCAGGGAATTGAGATGAATAGACAGCGTCGTTGGCAACGAGAATGGCTTGGGTAACGGTCCGCGCCTAGGGCAGGGATAGCAATTAAAGTTTGGACAAGAAGGAAGAAGGAAAGGGAGGAAAGGGGAAGAGAGGAAAGGGTTGTAGGCGATGCAGATGTAGATGGTGCGTGAAGATGGAGGGAATAAAGACGGGAGAAAGGAGCGTTATAGGCGAGAATTAGGATCGAGAGGAATACAATAAGAACGTTCAAACATCGCGGCATGTCGGTTTTCGTGTCTTCTGGGCCTTACTTGAAGGGCGGCGCTGGGCTGGCACTATTCAGTTACAAAAGACCGCATTCCCGCAAATGAATCTGCAGGAGGATATCCGAGATTGCGTTCAGTACGACTAAGGAACAACTTTTAGCGTGCGTTTTATGAGAGGGGCTATGAGAAGACGTACATCGAATCTGATTCGTGTCTGTAGCGCACGTATAGTGCGCATAGATCTGCTTTGTTGCCGCACTTTGGTTGAGACTAACAAAGCGCTGAAGGAGGTACTCGCAAGCTGCGTTGTAGTCAGCCCCGCCGATGTAGTCAGGGAAGTAGTCGCCTAGGGGAGATCGAGGGAGCTTTTCAGCAAACAAGTCAATCTTGTTGAGGAATAAAATCTAAGAAGGATGGGTCAGACTAGGTTCCCAAAACGACGAAAAGATGTACGTACGATGGAGGTTTTGACAAACCACCGAGAATTGCATATTGAATCAAAGAGAGTGAGTGCCTCTTGCATGCGGTTCTAGGGAATCGATGAGTGAATAACGGGGAGATGAGCAATGTGAAAAGTCATGACATACCACGCTCTCATCCTCGTACAACATCTGATCATACTCGCTGAGAGAAACCAGGAAGACGAGAGCAGTGACATTCTCGAAACAGTGTATCCACTTCTTCCGTTCGCTTCGCTGACCACCGACGTCAAAAAGCTTGTACGTAAGCTCGCCGATCTTGAAGGCGGTCTCAGTTATGCCTGTCGTCTTGACACGACTCCGAAGAATGTCCTGATCTGTCGGCATATAACGGGGGTCGGCCATGCGATCAACAGCGCCAAAGTAGTAGACGGCTGAGTCGTTGAGTTGGAACTCGCGGGAACGGTTGACGGCCTCACGAACGCCGGGGTCCCTCCAGAGCCCCCTGACGGCATCGGCAACATCTCCCGGAAGGACGTCGGACTCTATTTGTGGGGGCAAGGAAAGGATGACCGCCCGGCGGGCATCATTCTGTGGGGAGAGGGAGATGTCCAGTTGGGGCATGGCCTCGAGGATGGCACGCATGGATTGGATGGTATTGGAATATATTATCTCCTTGTACGATTCGCGCTCCTGCTCGGTATAACCACCGTGGTGGATGAGCTTCATCTGCTTGAGCACCGTGGACTAGGGCAGGAAGGGTTCGGCTGTCAGGATATTGTCGGTGGACGGATGACGGGGGGGAGGGATACCTTGCCAGACTCGCCAGCACCAAGCAACAACATCTTGATCTCGTTCTTCGCCATAACCTTGTCTCGCCTGAGTTGGTTCTCGATCTCCTCATTGCCTGTGAAGGGAAGGTAAGGGAGTGATAAACCGGAGAGTGAGTTGAAAAGGAGACGCACGGGCTCTGGCTTCTTCGTCAACAACGGATGATGGTACGCAACCCATATCGAATGAAGGACGGATAAGGCAGTGAAGAGAGGGGGAGGGAGAAGAAAATGGGAAGGAAGAAAAGTGAAAGAAAGAGGGCAAATTGAGGGGACAAGTAACAACAAGGCGAGGCAACGCGGTAAACAGTTCAAAATATTTCATTCGCTTTCTTTTCTCTCAATCTCACTCTGTTTCCCACGCCCGTTGATCTTCTCTTGCTGTTGCCCTGCCTTCAACACAACAGAGATCTACAAACTATGACCGTTGCTGTCCATGACCCACCCACCATGCTCCCTACCTATCCATAACTCTCATCGGTATAGCTCTAGGCTTCTTGGCCCACTCCCCACTTGTATATCGGGCAGCCTTACGCCCCATACGCGTTTGGGGTTCTGGCAGCTTCCGTCCCTGTGCCCGTCGAATCGTCCCATCAGCTGTGGCTCACGTTGACACGGGACCATTACATGATGCGCTTTCCCTTATTGTCCGTTGTCATCCCGCGCAATTACGCGCCCGTGCCTGTGGTTGCCTGACCTTTTAAGGGCGATACATTATACGGCCAGTTCACAAGAGTCAGGGATCACGATTCACTCTGAACAATAGCGCATCTATGGAGCGAAAATACATGTGGCATGGCCACGGCCCGTAGGCAGAAAGGAAATACATGGAGGGAGGGTACTTTGACTCCAGACTTGCTTTGTATGGTATAACATTCGTCTCCATGGCACAGACGCGGGGATAGACAGGTAAGGGCTTGACATGTTGACTGTCCATCATCCATGCTAATCCACACTAGTGCGTGTTCGTGGAAATACGGTGGGCAAGATTACTCCGCGACTGCGATCCTTCACAGCTTCACCCGCCACTCCGGAAAATTCATGGTACAGGGAAACAGGGTGGTGTAAGCATGAGTCGACTCTCGACCCGGCTCTGAACTCGCACAAACTCGCTCATACTTATCTTTGCTTCTGATCACTTTTTTGTGGAGATACGATAATGATGCGGCTGGTAGATCAATCAACTCAGAAGGCTAAGTCAGTGGTGGGCGTTGATCAATCAGAGCCTTTGTGCTGCCACAGGACACATTACGATGATACCATAATACAGATCGGCCCCTGTACGCCGCTATTAGTTGATAGTGCATGCTACACTGCCTTGCGATGTTAAGTGATGGTCCCCAACGTGCAACAAAACTCGTGGTGTCCCAGACAGATAACAAAGCAAGCTTCGGGCCTTTCCAAGGCCATACAGGTCGCACCAAGGAAAGAGGGCAAGGTTTCGTTTCATATTGTATATAGATCAAAACAACATGGCATCACTTTTATTCGTACATATATAGCAAGAGAAAACAATTCGCAAGCAAGTCACACAGAGGGGACCAACGCAATCTTCTCTGTACCGACCACGTCATAGTCAATTTCGCGACAAGCGCGAATGGGCCATCACTTGTTCGCAACCGCATCCGGCAAGTCACTGACGCGGCCGACAATGTTATACCGTTGCCTACAATGGAGTAAAAAAAAGGGGGGCAACGAAACAGACGGGCGACCGGACGTCAACACCCAATCACAGATTACAGGGAGGGAGGAGCAGTAGGGGATGAAAAGAGACGCACGTAAAGAAAGCATGCCAGTCGTTGAGCGTCTTGCGGTCCTTCTCCTCGAGTGTGCTCCAATCTGGTACGGCATCCTCAGGCTTGAGGCTCGACAGCCCGAGCCCGCGCGAGCCGTCCTTGCCAGCGAAGACCGCGTAGGACCCGCCGGGCCCGTACGTCTCGCGCTTCCGCGACACGTCGAAAATCGTTCCTGAGTGTTGGTACGTATGAGTTTGGATAGAAGGATGGAGGAAGGGACGAGGACGACGCACCCTTGATGGCTACATATACTGGTTTGCTCGCGTCGGAACCATCAAACGCCTTGAGTTCCTCTAGCGTGAATGGGTCGTCCTTGGGCGGGATCAGATCCTCGCGCGGCGCCTGCATAATGGTGTTCGTCGTAGTTCTACTGGTAGCTGTATTTATAGCAGTGTCGTCGCGGCCGCTGCTGCTGTTGTTTCCGCGCTTATCCCCCGCTGGTGCGTGATCAGGCTTATTTATGTCGGATGTGAGGGTGCGGCGTTGAAATGGGACGAGGAGGAGGAAGGCAAGTGCGATGGGTAGCACGTAAAGCGCAATGTCTTCGAAGGACAAGGATAGGGTCATCCTAGCAATGTGCTCTAGTGGAAAACCCACGGCTATCGCCGGGCGGCACTGGGTCACCAACGGGAGTTGAGTCGGTCGACAAGGCCTCCGTACACCCCTGTAATCTTCTTTCCACGAGTAGGAAGGTGGATATAGAGAATGGTACGTATCAGATCCACCGAGGGCTACACTTATTCCGGTACCTTTGAAAGTGGGTACTCTCGTAACCGCCCCTCAAGGCTGTGCCGACCCGTGACTTGTTTGCAATCCTCGATTGAGATCCATCTTGCGCTCACTCCCTCGGTGTATTACAAAGATTGTTGTACATGACATATGAGGAGCGCGCTGATGCCGCCTGCGGATCCGTATGGTTAATTAATCATTGGCGATACAGATGCTGAAAGGGTGAAAGGAGAGATACAATGAGCTGCGAGAGTAAAGGGAAGTGCTATGCCAGTAAGAAAGAAAATGGGACATGGGAGTTCTTTTGCATAGTTAATCGTGAAATGAAATCGTCCCTGTATAGCAAAAGTCTCGCAGTTTGACACAAAGTAGTGCAGTACCGTACAACCTAGGCGTTCATTTGTCCCGCGAGTGAATGGCTCGGAACAAAGTCACACCGCCAGGTCAAAGCCTAGCCCCAAGGACCCGCGGTTTCACCCTCGCCCGTCGGCGAGCTCAACGTGACGATTTGTGGCACCGATAGGCACCTCACCGCATCTTCCTCCACGTCATCTTCGCCGGGCGGCGGAGACGCCCACGGCGAGATGGGAAACCCGTCTGCCGCAGAGGGTGGCGGTGGTGCAGGTGGTGGCGCTGCGGGACGGAGGTGAGATAGGCGATGGGGGTGGGGTAGCGGCATAGGAGACCCCGTGCGCGAGGTGGGCGCCGAGTCTGCGAGATGCGGCGGGGGGACATAGAGAGGTGCAGGAGATGGTGGTGCGGGGGAGGACGGTACGTCGTCTGCGTCCCGGGTTGCAGTTGAGATCGTCATGTCTGTCGGGGACTGAGACTGAGACTGTGCGGTCGGTGGAGGTGGTGAAGGGGGCGTGGGCGAATCGCTTGGGCGTGGGGACACAACTGCTTCCCGTGAGGACGTGTGAGAATGTGTGGTGCCGACAGCGGAGTGGGAGGTGTCGATGCCATTTACACGAGGTTGGTGTACGCTCTCTACGCGCATGCGATCTTCCTCGATCAGACGAAGAGCAGCTTTGAGAGCCTCTTTTTCGGCGTGCACATCCTTGAGTTCATCCTCCGCTTCTGCGCGCTTGATGCGTTCTACCTTTACCATCTTGTTCGCCTTGGGTGCCATGGACAAAGTTAGCAAAGCGAAGCCGGACAAAGAGGTCAGGAAAACCACGAACTTCTTCGAACAATGCTTGGCTCAGGTTCTCGAGCTCGCTCTCTAGTTCTTTCTTCTCACGCGTGATCTTCTCCGAGTTGTGTTTCTCGTCCAAGAGTTGTGTGCGCAATTCTTCAAGCTCGTCATTGGCCGGCCGAGGTGCGACGAGAGAGGGTAACGATGCGGATGTCAAGTGGCCCGATGATGTGCGTTGCGGCCGCGATGCTCGTGGAGGGGAGTTCGGGGGCTGCGTTGGTGTGGACCGCCCGCTGCCTGTAAAGCGGAAACGGAAGAAACGTGAATCGGGCTGTGGTGTTGGGGCGGGCGAGGGTGCGGGACTATCGTGGTCAGAGCCCGGTGAGTCTGGTGTTCCCTGCGTCTCGTTCTCGTCGATGCTCATTGTCTGGGACTGTGATCCTGGTAGCGATGCGGCCGTCACAGGGGAAGATACAGGCTGCATGGAATGAGTGTCGCGTGATGAGCGACGCCAGCCGACGTCCTTGGAAAGCGAGCTACATTTTAGTGCGTCCTCGAGCATCTCATTATTCGCCAGCGCGAGCTTGAGATTCGATTCCGCAAGTGTGAGTTGCGTCTCAAGATCCGTAGTTGTTTGATAGGATGATTTGAGTGTCTCACACTGGTGATCAGTCAGCACGATCTGGGCCACAGCAGCGGAGAGTATCAGTGTAATCCCAAGAGATCTCACCATCTCTTCTACCCTTGCCATCATGTGGCTCAGCGCCTCACGTAGGTCTTCTTCCTGGCCCTGGCGCTGTACTCTCTTGCAGTCACGCAGTTCTTCATCGATGGAGCCGAAATAATTCACATTTTTAACAGCGTTGACGCTATGCGTGCGCGGGGGGAGGGGTCTCGAGTTGGAGAACATGGTCGTAGGGGAATGTGAGGTGAGGCTCGTGAGGCCAAGGGTGGACGCGCCTTTCCGTTGCCCTGCACATCCACTTTGAGCGGGCACGTGCAATCCTCATTTGTGATAATGTATACAGTATACTTCGTATCTCTCATCAACAATGTCCATTCCTACGTAGTACCCATCACATAGCGATGTGTCAGCGTATCGACCGATGAGCAGCTACTTTCTCCGTCTCACGCTGTCGCCATCCCCCTCCTTGGTCTCCAGCCTACAAACCGGTACCCCTTCGTCTGCACATCCCCCATCCAACTCGACCGCAGGTGGGACCGTCTTGATCCCACGCGGAGGACGCTTTACGCGCGCAAAGATACCGACGTTCTTGTCCCTGATGAAGTTGATTATAATCATCGGCCATGAAGGATGCGAAGGTAGTGTATCATAGAACTCAGGCGCGAGGGCTCGCAGCCTTGGTAGCCGTGTCCAAGGTATGGAAGGAAAGTCGTGATGCTCATTATGATAACCGACCTAGAGAGAATCACTCGCATGCTAGGTCACATAGTCGGAAACCACTCACGTTGTAAGCAAAAATGTTCAACCACCCGTAATAAGAGTACGTCTCCTGCCGCAGGTTGTCCCACACATAATGTTCAGCAATGAAATGACCCGCCAGCGGGTGCAAACTACCAGCACAGAAGCTGGACATAATGAGATAGACGAGCATGCACTTCCCGCCCGGTACAAAGGTCGCAAGTAGAAAATCGAAGGACAACTGAGTGGCTATACCAATAAAGTGCCAGTAAGTTGGTTTCTGGGTGCGGACGAATCCAGGGCGAAGGGCATAAAAGATAATCTGAAACGTGCTGTTTCGGATACAACGGTTGGCTGTGGTGTAAAAAAAAAAGCCGTAACACTGACCAGAAAAATACTTTGCCGAGGACGTTGTTGAGACAGAGGAGTTCCAGTCTAGTGGGGAGATCGACGTCTATCCCATCTTCACCAAGGTATTTGTGGTGTTCTAGATGGTATCCCTACCAGCCCAGACACATGAGTTGACAATGCTTGCCCTACCAATCCAATACTTGATTCACCTTGAACGATATAGCATACGGCACGCCGATTGGCAGATTGGCTACGATTGCCAATATCTTGTTAGCCTTCACGCCTTTGAATGCTAGGTTGTGGGTAATCTCATGGATCGCAAGGAACAGATTATGATTGGCGGTGCCGCCAACGACGTATGCCGCGGCAAGAAACGTCCAGGAAAGAGGGTGGGTATGTCGAAGTAAGAACGCGATTGTGAATTGCAAAATCACGACAGCGAGAATAATATATTTCGTAAGTGGCTCATGACCCATGAGCTTGGTGACCTGAAAAGAGGTTCAGAAGACTTATCACTAAGGAAGAATAGACTCATCGAGTCGAGCCGGACCAAGATGAGGTGTCAATCAGAGCAAAAGATCAGGGACATATACAGGTCAGCAGAGCAAATAGTACGCAGCATCCAAAAATAGAACGAGGTAAAGGTTCGAAATCCGGTTGTGCGTTGTTTTGCACTTCCGAAAAGTCCAATGACGACGAGATACAAATGGAAAAGACGGAGAGGTGACTCGAAACTCACTTTGGGGTGAGCTTTCATGATGGCCCTACGTCTCGAGCGATGAGGCTCCTCTGTCATTAGCCAGAGAAAATCTGATGGATTCTGCGGCGTTAGACCATAGACATCCTGCGAGTTTTGCGGGTGAGGAATCGCCGTGCGCCTAGGTAACCAGGTTGGTTGGTTGCCCTCAGAGATGCTCTCTGCCCCGCCAAAAAAGCTGAAATCTGCAAGGATGTTTCAGACGTGGGGCGGGAAGGATGGAGGGGGGGAGCGATATATACCAATTTCTTCTGGGGGATTTGGAGATGGCACCATTGTCGCCCACCTCGTTGCGTCTTGTTGGCTAAAGTGGTTGATTATGTCAGAGTCGCGTCAACGCGTCCCTTCCTCGCGACTCAGCAATCTTGTTGTAGCGTATGGACTTGTAGTCATCGTACACTCATCATGTCCTCTACACCCTCTCTCGTCAAACCCCACGATGAGCTGCATTATCTCAACCTCATCAGAGACGTGCTCGACACTGGAGAATCGCGTCCAGATCGCACAGGGACCGGCACCATCTCCCTCTTCGCACCCCCGTCCCTTCGCTTTTCCCTGGCGAACTCTACCCTCCCTCTGCTCACGACCAAAAAGACATTCCTTCGCGGAATAATAGAGGAACTCCTCTGGTTTATCAAGGGGCAGACAGACTCGACCCTTCTATCGAAGAAGGGCGTCAAGATTTGGGACGGGAACGGATCGAAGGAATTCCTTGAGAAGCGAGGGTTGGGGCATCGCCGTGCTGGGGATTTGGGTCCCGTTTACGGCTTCCAATGGAGGCATTTTGGCGCAGATTATGTGGATGCGGACACGGACTACTCTGGTCAGGGCGTCGACCAGTTGCGCGAAGTCATTCGCAAAATCAAGGAAGATCCAACAGATCGTCGCATCATCATGAGTGCTTGGAACCCCGCAGGTTTGTCCCTTGACCTTCCATTGGACCCAATGCTTCAATCGTCTTTCTTCTATCGACAGATATACCACTTATGGCACTGCCGCCTTGTCACATGATGTGTCAATTCTATGTCCACCTGCCAGGCCAAGATAACCCTAGCGCACCGCGGAGATTATCGTGCCTCATGTATCAACGCTCCGCGGACCTGGGACTTGGAATCCCATTCAATATCGCATCTTACGCACTACTGACGCACATGATCGCGCGTGTTACGGATACACTTCCTCACGAGCTGGTCATTCAGCTCGGAGATGCCCATGTTTACCGGGATCATGTGGATGCACTCAGGGTGCAACTTACCCGCCAACCGCGCACTTTCCCTACTCTCCGTTGGGCGCGCGACATCACCGAGATCGAAGGTTTCACCTACGATGATTTCATCATAGAAGGATACGATCCTCACCCCGCTATTGCAATGAAGATGAGCGTGTAGATGGGGAATTGAGGTGGTAATTTCGCGGACCCTCGGTTAGAACTGATTCTGACTCCAGATTTCTCAAGGATTTGTTTTCGGAAGGTTTTTTCTTTTTAGTGATACCTGTAGTGATGACAAAGATTGTAGTATTGGTCAAGCTGCCCAAGTCAGGTGTCGAATTTGTCGTGTATTCCTTCTCTTGCTCCTGCTTGATTAGAGGCTGATGGGGTAGGTTCAGTGTTCGAGTATAGATGATCTCTGGGTCGTAGTGAACGATGGGGTGTATTGTTGGCTCCCTGTTTCTGCGAATGCTGCGTGTCGATTCGCAAGGGTGGATGCTCCGGAACTAATTCTCCCCCCGGGCCCAATAGAATCTTCTTATAACACTATCAATCGTGAGCTTCCTTATCTTTTTGCGTTATTGATTAAGTATATCAGGTAGGAATTTATTGGGCTATTTCTATACGGCATACACGACTTCCCAGGGGTTTGTCTATCGGTGAGCTAGGTTTTATTTCGGGACCAGCCCCCTTGTGACTGCAGCGTGCAGTGGGATTTCTAAGGATTATATCGAGCGCGTTGAAGACCGATCATGCCATATAGTCCATTTGTCAACAAAAATGCCCTTTCTTCATTTCTGTCGATCCCCTGTATGCGCCAGGGCCGATTGCTGATGTGGTGCCTCTTCTCTGCAATGAAAATAAATGGCCATTCCGCCAATATGGTTGTATGTGGCTCTCGTAAGAGATTATCTCAACGTTGAACACATGGTCTTCTCGTGTAGGGCCTTCTTTACGCCTTTCGTCTCTTGGCATGGATGTCTAGCTCAATTGTTCCGCGCTCTCGATTGTGATTGGGCTGGGCCTCTTTTTCCGCCTGCTTTCCGGGGAAGTGTGTGCTCAGACAGACAGACTCAAATGGTTTACCCGAGAGAGGCAAACGGTGTTAACGTTCACCGAAAAAGCCCACTGCATTGCGTTAAGGCTTTAATTCCCGTTGTACGATCACCGTGACTGACCGATCAGCTGACGTGCTGAACCCTCGCCCTGTCCACCAGACGTTGTTTCTTCCCCCGCCCCCTCATTTGCTCAGGGTCCAGAAAAAATTCTGACTTGTCTTACCAGCTTCTGCGCTAATTCTTCGCGGTGCCTCGGCTTGTCGTAGGGGTCCGCATGAAAATGGCACGGTAATTTTCCGAGGGTCACCTTCCATGCCACCCATTTACTCGAGTTCTGATGCGCAGTGCGCACCATCGCGGCACTCTTATAAAATCCATGCTTCTCCCGCACCGCACAAAGCGGACGGTGGCAGTCACACCATGCGGCGAGCATGCACTCATTTCCCCTTTCTTCTTGGTCTCTGTGGAGCGGCCCTCCGGTCGAGACATACTATCACAGCTCCCTGACTCGTAACCACAGAGGCCCAACCCTAGAAATTGTCTCTCCCCCCCCCAACACGCCGGTGTCTTTGGCAAGATAAGTTAAAAAAATTTCAAACTTTCCGTGAGCCACTTCGCTTCAATTGACGACCTTCAACATGTTCCACAGTCATCTCCGTATCGGACAACCAGAATGCTCCGCTAGCACCGGGTACCATATTGGCTTCTGCCACAGACCGGCAGTCATGCTAGCGGTGGGCGAGACGTCCTCAGCCCAGCCCCACCTCGCCCGCTGCTGCGCATGGCGTCGTGCTCCTGAAACGACAAATTCAGGCATCATTTCTATTCACCAGCTCATCGGACCATCGTTCGCCACTCGGTCAGACCCGGGGGTTGAATTCCCCGTAGCAACACTCACGAAACCCATCCTCTACATACTGGGAAATGAGTGTGGTGTATGGTCATCCCCAAGATCAGCCACATCGTGAACAGGCACGATGAGCACAGCGACACTGGCAGATCCCTCCCATGGCAGTGGGCGCTACGGAACAGCATTCACCAAAGAGGCGCCGCTGACTCAGTCGACTAGAACAAGTGCCTGCCGCTCATACAATTCTGTGGATCCTGTTCACAATTCAATAAGTGAACGCTGAACAAGCAACGCGCTCGTATCCTGCCTTACTCCACCCTCCACCAGCAGAAAGTGACAGGTTGTTCTCGTGACTCGATAGCTCAACGAGTTAACTGCATTACCAGCAATCTTCGTAATACAAGGCGCTCACGTGGTGAAACTCCGTAACATTCTCGGTTTCAAGCGTTTCAAGAACAAAAGTAATACGAGTCAGACGGTGAGGTGGAGAAGATTTCGCCATCTGCCGGATGGCACTTTGGGGTTATCGTAAGTTAGCTTCCTCGAATATTTTTTATCGGCGCTCAAATTTGACAACTAGGCGACAGTAGACCGCTCGAGGCTCTCGTAGCCAAAATGGACAATTCTGTGAGTGGGGTAGCACTAGCACTGCTGCCTCTACTGTCGCAGGGGCATGCAGCGAAGGAGATAGGTGGTGTACCTTGCTAAGAAGTCACAATGGTGGTTTCCCGGTTTGAGTGGGCACCCCGATAGGCTGGCTCGGAGCGTTCTTCTTCCCCAGCACGCAGTAACGTTTGCTGTTACGAACCTTTAAACCTGCACAAGTTTCTATTTTTTAACCATACCAAGCAAACGCATGGCCTTGGCTAGAAAGTTCCAGAAGCTACCATGCAACCGGACCATGAGTCGCATTGCACGAATTCTCAAGGAATTCTCAAGGGGGTTTGGAAAGGAACTAGTAACCAAAAACCATGCTAATCAAGCCCACGCAATAGCAAACCTTTAACTTTCATCCGTAATTTGGAGACCGGAGGCTGTTCAAAATTAAGTGAGTGACCGGGCATGTTCGGGGAGTATGAGAAAGCGAAAAGCCAGAAATGATAGTTGGACCCCAGGCACCGCTGTACCCTCACCGTATTACCCGAAACTCGACTGGCAATCAGAAGAGGACACCACTGCGCGTGTTTTTCTTGCTGCTATGTGTCGTCTTCGAAGCTTTTGCTATTTGCCTGCCTGTCCATCTCTTACCGGGGATGGATGAAATAGCCGGCTCAATTGAAGAATAAGTTCCTTGCATGCGAGAGTAATTCCGTGTGAGCCCACGCCGGCCGCAATGGTTCCGTGCCCGAGATCGACACCGCAATCCTGCCGCAGTGACAATTGTCACTCGGCCACTTCATCCATCTCGATGTCGGAGGGAGGAAACATCGACGATCCCATAATCCGTGGTCGAAGAACGTGACCTGGATTTACTCGTACTACTCACGTCGCTCTTCAGCATAGCCGGTTGGGCTGAGGCTGTTTCATGACTACTCGTGCACCTAGCGAGATATATAAGAATGGACCTTACCCCCGTCCAGCGCCATCCTCGAATTACACAACGATCTCCTCTGAAAATACATGGACTCTACTACCCAATCTCCGCGGGCAGGACCCTCCAATACCCTCCAACGTGGTAAAGCATGCTTGAACTGCAGGTGCGTCACGCATACTGGTGCAAGTCATACGTGAATACCCCTCACACGAATTCATCATGGCAGGCGTCGCAAAATGGTTTGCAGCACCCTCACCGTTCTGCAGAGGCCCTTCTGACACGTTCCACTTCCCCATTTAGAAATGCGATGGCGTTCGCCCGGTGTGCGGTCCATGCAGTCGAGCCAATCGGCCTGATGACTGCGAGTACTCGGATGGTCAAAGCCGGACTCGTACCCAAATGCTCGAGGATACCATCGCCCAGCTCGAAACTCGTATTCACGAGCTAGAGCATCCCAATAGTACCCCTTCCTCGGTGATGCTCCACGACCCACATTCCACCTTCTACCAGACTCAACAATCTCCCATTCCTGGACCCTCGGAGCTATCCTCGTCCGTCCTGTTTTCCTCGACGGAGTTTTCCCAAGCATCACATTCGCCTTCCTCGAGCCCCCTCGTCGGTACGTCTCTAACACTTTTATCAGATCGATATTCATATCGGATAGGCGCGGCTGTCCCAGCGCCTCGCTCTTCTACCTCGATGGCGTGGATGGCCATGGATGAACCGCCCGCCCATATTGTACAAGAGCTGTGAGTAAACCTGTAACCCGAGTTATATCCCCATTCTAATCCATCATCGCCAGCCTTGATACGTTCTTCGAATACGCCCCCTCACTGCATTTCTTCTTCCACCACGTTCGCTTTCGGCATGCCATATCTCTCCCTCCAGGAAATCCCAGCCGTCCGATCCCAGCTCTTATCAACGCGGTCTATCTTTGGGGGATAGTTTCCAGTAAGGGTAAAGACCTCCTACAGCATGAAGCCATTCTCGCCTCTCGCGTTTCATCCCAACTGGGAAGTGCGATCCCTCCTGCACCATCTCATCAGATTTTGCAAGTAATTCAGGCAAAGATTCTACTCATCTTTTACCTCTTCCGCATCGGCCACTTCCTTGCCGCACGCCATGAGGCAAACTCTGCCTCGTCCCTTGCCGTGGCATGCGGGCTACACAAGATCAGGACGGCGCAGCCCATGCCCGCCTTCACAAGCTTTATCGATCAAATTGACCTCACCCTACAGGAGCCGCGAGATCAAATAGAAGAGGGAGAGCGCATCAACGCGTTTTGGGCTGTTTTTGTGATGGATCGCTGCTTGGCGGTAATGCTCGGTCCACCATTGGTGATCTCTGACATGGATGCACCCGGAATGCACATTGACACACCCTGGCCACTAGAGATGGAGACGTATGAGCGCGTGCGTACCCTTAGCGTCCATTGTACTTGTTGGGTCATTAACGCCCTGTCATTTCAGGGACAGATATACCCGAATCTGCGTACGAGTGGGACCGTCCGTAGTTTTTTCAGTGGCATGAACAATGGGTGGCCCTGGGAAAACCAGAATCCACTCACGCAACTCAGCAAGGCTGCTGCGCTCTTTGAACGCGCAGCTCGTCTGGCTGCGACGTGGAGGCCTGGTGCGCTGGCTTTCCAGTTTCACAATATGGCGCTGATCGATAGTTTGGAAGAGATCCAAAATATTGGGTCATTCTATTCCGATTTCGTGGCGGTGGACCAACGTATCGATGAGTTTAAATCACAGCTTACCCCCATCGACCGGGTTTCCAGTCACAACGTCCCGCTCGTACACCTTGCGTATTGTCTCTCTAATGGTGCGACCCTCCAGCTGCACGCAACGTTCTCGTCACAGAACACGGCCTCTCGTGCAAAGTGCTTGTCTGCTGCAACGGCAATAGTGCGCGCAAATCAGGCCGCTCATGTGCAGGAGTCCGCGTACACTAGCCCAATACTTGGCGTAAGTCTTAGCTCGCCGTTTTGTATTTCAAACGAGTGACATGCCCCCAGTCGCTTTGGGCAGCCAGTGGCCGCGTCATTGTCAACGAGATTACCGCGCGGCGATCCTTCCACGCCGAACAGACCCCTTCGCCTCAACAACGCGATACGGAACTCCGTAATGCACTGGAACAGATCCAGTCCGTGATGGTGGCGCATGCGTCTCGGTGCGCTTTGATGAGTACGTCTTCGGGCTTCAATCCAATCATGTCTGTGTACCTCTCACGTGATCATTCTTGACAGACTACTATCTAGGACGTCTCCAACAGGAAAGCGCAGGGGTTTGATGGTTACTACGTCCCTCGGCTTTCCCCTTACCTGGTAAATCTTCGTGGTCTCTCTTTCCCTTCAGTATATCTTAGCTCATCATTGTTCTTGTCCGTACTCAGTCAAATGCACAGTTGCACACCTCTACTATGGTACCATGTGATAAGGCGCACTTAGAGTCTCGCTTCGTGATAGGACATGTATTTAGTAGCCGATCCGTCACTTGCCTTAATCTGATTTAATATCCCCTTCCCCTAGAAATGTCTGAGTGCGAATCCTAGAACAGGCTCGAGTGCTATTGCGGCACGAAGAACATCAAACACAGCCACGAGGTACGATGGACTAACGGACCCTCGGAACCGCAATGGACGGCCACCCATGACCATACACCATAATTTACCAACTATTTCCTGCCCGTTGGCCATGCCTCGATCGCGCCGTAGATCTCGATGTGGTACTGTACCTCCGACACCGCTGCAGCACGCACTGGACGAGCGGGTCCGCTCACCGGCACTATACACTATACCCAGCATTGGGTGACTCAAAAAAGTCCGAAGTGCATTAGCCACCTGTGATACGTCCGAGTCTTTCGGCTTCCGGACGCGATCACGATCACGCAAGACTCAACTACGAGGTCACATTCTTCTTCGTATGTGGGAAACGGCGTCTTTTCACTGGCATGCGCTCGAAGAACAAATGTAGCATCATAGGCCCGACTATGCGGACCCACGGCCACGACTTACCGCTGCTCCGACCTCAAACACCGTGTTCATCGTTCCCCTTGAACTCCTCCTGCCGTTATTATTCTCTTGGTGGCCTCCACTCGGGCGCTTTACTGAGCAGTTTTTTTTAATGCGATAAGTGCCAGCGTACGCGGTCATGCCCATGTAACCGGTCGAATAAATAGCAGAGGTTTGACACCTGGCACTTGGTCGAGGTTCCATGTTTGGTTCTCTGAGTTAAGTCCAGAATCCTGTACGTACAGCTGAGCATTTTTAACATTGGTTAGGCTCTCTACATATAGTCACCCGATAGATCATCTATCGGGTGACTATATGTATGATATAAAGAGACATATAACAAGATAACCCTACCCATTGCTTTACATGATTACCAAGTGACGGGATGATATTGAATACCATGGCGGCGAAGACCGCCTGCCGCATCACGCGTTGCTCGACCGACCACTGGCAGTGGACCGACGATTGCAAATGAAATGGAGGCTGTGGCAGAGGCTCGAATATGATATAAAATGTCACTGACTAGGAGGACCCGGATAGTGTGGGACACAAAGAGGGTAATGACTCCCAGTTGACTCCCATAGTGCGCCGTGTGACTGCAATTGAATCGAACCAGCTAAAATATCAGCACGCCTTCACCCTTTCCGCAGTTTGTTCAGACGATCGGTTGGACGATCTGTAAGTGATCTTGGCGACTCGGAGGTTGGGGTGTTGTATCTGCATCGTAGTTACCTTCGTGGTGCATTAGCACAAGACCGCAGTTGTATTGATCCACCGATCCTCAGTAGGGCGCGAAGAATATCCGAAATTGTACCCGTGACCGGACACGGGCCACACCGCATGAGAATACTCGCAAATTCCAGTAGGATCGATTCGAAGGTGGATACATTGGGATCTTATATGAGCTTTCCCATCCACGAGCATGAATTTGGCATGTCAATTAGGCTTAGGCTTCGGTCCTCGAGCCCAATGGCTTTCCTGATTGTGTGCCGGGTACCTGCTACCTTTTCCAGGGTCCGGCTCCAGGAACGATGATGTGGGGCCATTCGGCTTTCTGTAGGACCCGATGCGAAAAGCCCTGGTTCGGCCACGTGCCCCAAGACCGAGGATCACGTCACAAGGGGCAGGGGTGGGGATTATAGTAGCTGTACTGTCACGGTCACCGTAGTCTACTTCATTGTGTAACTTACTCGCCCGAATTGTGTCACTGTGTGACTGATGCGTGGCAAATCAGTCACGGTGGATTGACTTGGGCCCGGGTGGTGTGCGGGTCACTGGTATACCCTCCTTGGAAATGTTTTCAGTAAACCATCGATTGGGTATAACAGTCGTGCACCGCGGCCGAGACTCGCTGTTTCCGAGTTCGGGTTTAGCCGACCAGGCGATGCTAATCACGTGCATGCCCTTGGTCATGCGACTCACGTGTAACTTGAACACGATCACGTGGTAATTATCGAACAAACATGGCAGTTTCATTTCATTTCAGACCGACTTGGACAGGAAACTAGCACATCATCGAGACGGGCTCCGACACTGCGTAAAAGCCGTCAGTCGACACAACTTTCATAGGGTTGTAACTTTCAGGAGGTCTCAAGTTTCGCTTTCCAAGCTCCGGCGAGTCCATCATGTCTTCGTTCTTGGACAACTTCGAGCCACTCGACGTTATTGGAAATGGGTCATTTGGAATCATTCGAAAAGTCAGGCGGAAACAAGATGGGGTCGTGAGTTCTCCTTTGGTAGAGCCTCTGCAGCCTTTCAATGCATCATAGATCTTAGCTCGGAAGGAGATCGATTTCGAGCGCATGAATGAACGTGATCGCAAGCAAGTTGTGGCCGAGGTGTTCGTCTGCGCTGTTTATGCTGAAACACTTGTCCTGACCCACGGCTAGCAACATTTTGAAGGATCTCGACCATACTCATATTGTCAAATACCACGACCGCTATGTTGACCGCGACGCAGGCATACTCTACATTCTTATGGAATATTGTGGAGGTGGAGATTTATCGTCCGTCATCAAGCAGGCACAACGACATAACCGCCTAATACCAGAGGAAACCGTCTGGCACTACTTCATGCAGATCCTGTTGGCGTTGCATTATTGCCACCACCCAAATGGTAATTCACGGTCTGGGAATTCAGCTGGTGACGCGGAGAGTAACGAACGAAGAGCTCCAATCCTACATAGGGATTTAAAACCTGACAATGGTGCGTTCAATATCATTTCAGCTTCCCGTCTCGTTAAATATCTTGCGTCGTAGTATTCCTTGATGAGAACAACTCGGTGAAACTTGGAGACTTCGGTTTATCGAAGGTATTAACGCAAGCAAGTCTCGCAAATACCTATGTTGGCGTATGCAGCTCCTCTCTCGGCTTGATTCTTTTTTTTTTTTGCTTGACTATCCACCACACAGACGCCATATTACATGTCTCCAGAGCTAATGCAAGAGAAGGCATATGACTCGAAGTCAGACATTTGGTCGTTAGGATGCCTTATCTATGAGTTATGCGCACACAAGCCACCGTTCCATGAAGCCAAGACGCATTCCGAGCTAAGCATGGCGATACGGTATGCATCTTTACGTTTTTGGGCCCCACTTAGGATGTTTAATTCTTGGACAGTAATGGGCGTATACCTCCATTGACACGTGGATACAGTCAAGCACTCTCAAGCGTAATCAAGGCAATGCTGAACCTGAACGTAAGC
>Ga0307510_10000070_pt1 | contig 77054 bp, 76 predicted proteins | sample 12_EM_MG_FD_207224 | JGI IMG/M metagenome (GOLD analysis project Ga0307510, IMG submission 207224) | Populus trichocarpa ectomycorrhiza microbial communities from riparian zone in the Pacific Northwest, United States - 12_EM | ecosystem: Host-associated > Plants > Roots > Unclassified | place... | reverse complement strand
TCCGCCAGCCGTTCGCCTCGATGCAGCGCGAAGGCAAGATCGAAGGCTTCGTGAGCGAACGCTACCTGCTGCCGGTGGAACTGGCCCGCGCCGAAGCCGACACCGTGGTGCTGCAGCGCCAGATGGGCCCCAGCCAGCGCGAGCGCGTAAAGGAAATGAAGGAGCTCTCGCACGCATTCCGGGTGTTCGAGCTGGACGACTATCTCACCCACATTCCGGTCAAGAGCGCCCACTACAAGACCATGAAGACCCCCGACCTGCCGCGCAACCTGCGCATGGCCCTGGGGATGGTCGACCGCTTCGTGGTTTCCACCGAGCCGCTGGCCGAGCAGATGTCGCACCTGCACGGCGATATCCGCGTGGTGAAGAACCGCCTGCCGGTGGACTGGTGGGGCAACCTTACCCCCAGCCAGCGCCGCGTGGGCAAGAAACCGCGCGTGGGCTGGGGCGGCGGCTCCAGCCATCGTGGCGACCTTGAACTGATCGCCGACGTGGTACGGGATCTTGCCGACGAAGTGGAATGGGTATTCCTGGGCATGTGCCCGGAAAAGCTCCGCCCCTACGTGCACGACTTCCAGTATGGCGTGCAGATCGAGCTGTACCCGGAGAAAATGGCCTCGCTCAACCTGGACCTGGCCCTTGCCCCGCTCGAAGACAACATCTTCAACGCCTGCAAGAGCAACCTGCGCCTGATGGAATACGGTGCCTGCGGGTTCCCGGTGGTCTGCAGCGACATCATCTGCTACCGCGACGACCTGCCCGTGACGCGCGTGAAGAACCGCTACCGCGACTGGGTGCAGGCGATCCGCATGCACCTGTCGGACCTGGACGCCACGGCGCGTGCCGGCGACGAACTGCAAGCGGCGATCCACCGCAACTACATGCTTACCGGACAGCACCTGGAAGACTGGGCGAAAGCCTGGCTTCCGGACTGACCCCCCATCCAAGAGCGAGACGCCATCATGCAACAGACGCCCGTGCACGAGCAGCACAATCCGGATCTTCTGAAGTTCATGCCCACCAACGCGCGTCGCGTGGTGGAGGTGGGCTGCAGCTCAGGCGCCCTCGCCCGCGCTTACAAGGCGATCAACCCCGATGTGCACTACATCGGCATCGAGATCGACCCCAGCTACGCGGAACTTGCCCGCCGCCACTGCGACGAAGTGCTCGACCTCAACGTCGAACAGGCCGACGCCCATACGCTGGGCACCACGCTGGGTGGCGATTGCTGGGTATTCGGCGACGTGCTCGAACATCTGCACGATCCGTGGAAACTGCTTGCCAATATCCGCGCGGTCTTGCCGCCCGACGGCACCGTGGTCGCCTGCATCCCCAATGCCCAGCACTGGAGCGTCCAGGCCAAACTATCGTTCGGCAACTTCCGTTACGAAGATTCGGGCCTGTTCGATCGCACCCATATCCGCTGGTTCACCCGCATGACCATGATCGAGATGTTCCAGGGCGCCGGCTTCGCGGTGGAAGACGGCATGGCGCGCATCTTCGATGATCCTCAGCGCCATGTGTTCCTGCCGATCATCAAGGCCATGGCCGCAGCAGCCCAGGCCGATCCGGAGATGGCGGCGCAGGATGCATTGGCGCTGCAGTACGTGTTGAGGGGCAAGGCTGCCTGAGGGTTCAGGGCTTTGCTGGTAGCCGGCGATCGGTTGCGACCCAATTGAGCTCCCATGTCTTGCCACCATCGGCGGAATAGGATTGCTCGAAGCGCGCCGAATCCGGCGTGACATCGAGGATCACGAAGCGGACAAGGATCGTCCGGCCTCGCAGCGTGTCAGGCCCATAGAACTCTCCACGGCCATTCTTGAATTCCCCAACCGAGGGAGGCGTCAGCAGGCCGTCGCCCATATTGGTGAAGTTGAGGCTCCACTGGCGCGCCTGGACGTTGTAGAGCCGTAGCGACACCCCCTGGATCCGGCCGACGGGACCCGTGACGTCGAGATCAACCAGGTTGGCCCGGCCGCCACCCAGGGCATGAATAACCGACGTGCCGTTGAATTCCACCCACGCCGCCTTCGGCGACAAAGGGTTGCGCAGCACTTTCACGCTCGTGGCCCAGGTGCCGATCTCCCAGTCAAAATCATGCGAGCCATCACGCTCGGCGACCGCCGGGGCAGCTGACGCGGGTGCCGGCTGGGCAGGCGGAGCGCCCGTCGCCGTGGCGCTGACCGTTGCAAGCAGGAAGGGCATGGCCCATGTTCGGCAGAATTTACGTAGATTCATCGTTCGCTCTCATTTTCGCCAACCCCGAGCCTACGGCCTTGCCTGGCTACGGCAAATGGCCAATCCTCTGGAAATGCCTAGAGCCAATTTATGACCGTGTCAGCCATGCCATACCTGGACACCCTTGAAGCCGAGGCGATCCATGTCATCCGGGAGGTCGCCGCGGGATTCGGCAAGCCCGTCATGCTCTATTCGATCGGCAAGGATTCCTCGGTACTGCTGCACCTGCTACGCAAGGCCTTCGCCCCCGCGCCCGCGCCGATACCACTGCTGCACGTGGACACCACCTGGAAATTCCGTCAGATGTACGCCTTGCGCGAGCGCGTGGCGGCCGACCCGGACATAACCCTTCTGGTCCACGTCAACCAGGATGCCCTGGCTGAAGGCATCTCGCCCCTGGTCCACGGCCCGACGATCCATACCGAGCTGATGAAGACGGTGGCGCTTCGGCAGGCGCTGGACCATCACCGGTTCGATGCCGCCATCGGCGGCGCGCGGCGCGACGAGGAGGCTTCCCGCGCCAAGGAACGGATATTTTCCTTCCGCAACGTCCAGCACCGTTGGGACCCGAAGGCACAACGCCCGGAGTTGTGGCATCTCTACAACACCGGCGTTGCCGCGGGCGAGACAGCAAGGGTATTCCCGTTGTCCAACTGGACGGAGCTGGATATCTGGCGCTACATCCAGCGTGAAGACATCGAAGTGGTTCCGCTTTACTTTGCAGCGGAACGCCCCGTCATCCCGCGCGACGGGGCGTGGCTGGTCGTCGATGACGAACGGCTGGTCCCACGATCGGATGAACAGGTCCAGATGCGCCGGGTGCGCTTCCGTACGCTGGGCTGCTATCCACTCACCGCCGCGATCGAATCGGACGCCACCACGCTCGATGCGCTGATCGACGAGCTGGCCGATGCGCGGATGTCGGAACGCCAGGGTCGGGTCATCGACCGCGATCCGGCGGCATCCATGGAGCGCAAGAAGCAGGAAGGTTACTTCTGATGGCAGCAATCGACACGGACAACCTTCTGCGCTTCATCACCTGCGGCAGCGTGGATGATGGCAAGAGCACCTTGCTCGGGCGACTGCTCCACGACGCGGGCATGCTCCCCGAAGACCATCTGGCCACCCTGGCGCGCGACAGCACGCGGCAGCATCCAGATGCGCCTGGCAAGCTGGACTTCGCGCTGCTGACCGACGGCCTGGCGGCCGAGCGCGAGCAGGGCATCACCATCGATGTCGCCTACCGCTACTTCCACTCGGCGCGCCGGAGCTTCATCGTCGCTGACTGCCCGGGCCACGAGCAATACACGCGCAACATGGCTACCGGCGCCTCTACCGCGTCGCTCGCCGTGGTGCTGGTGGATGCGCGCAAGGGGCTGCTCGCACAGACCCGGCGGCATAGCTACATCTGCGCGCTGATGGGCATCGGGCAGGTGATCCTGGCGGTCAACAAGATGGATCTGGTGGGGTTCGACCCTGCCGTGTTCGAGAGCATCCGCTCGGCGTACCAGGCCCTGGCCGACCAACTGGGCATCGCCCGCGTCGTGGCCATCCCGGTGGTGGCGACCGAGGGCGATAACGTCGCGACGCGTTCGCCGTGCATGTCCTGGCATAGGGGACCTACCCTGCTCCAGGCATTGGAGGAAGCCCCGCTTCCGAAGCCTGCCGACGGCGACTTCCGCCTGCCGATCCAGCTCGTGGTACGCCCCCACCAGGACTACCGCGGCTACGCCGGTACCGTCGAGAGCGGCTCCGTCCAGGTGGGTGACCAGGTGATGGTCCAGCCGGGCAAGATCACCGCGCGCGTGGCTACATTGCACGTGGCCGGTGAACCTGCCGAAGCCGCGCGGCGAGGACAAGCCGTGATGCTCACACTGCAGCCGGACGTCCAGGCCGGGCGGGGCCAGGTGCTCGCCAGCGCCGGTGCACCTTGTCCGGAAGCCTCTCAGTTCGCCTGCCATCTGCTGTGGATGGGCGAGGAGCCCATGTTGCCAGGACGTGCATACGATCTCCTGCAGGGCACGGGGCGCGTGAGGGCCCGGATCACCGCGATCAAGCACAAGGTGGATGTCCATACCCAGGCGCCCCTGGCGGCCAGGCGGCTGGAGCTCAACGAGGTCGGCGCATGCAACCTGGACCTCGACCAGGACATCGCCTTCGAGCCATTCGCTTCGAACGCGGCACTGGGCGGCTTCGTGTTGGTCGACTTGCAAAGCCGGGCGACCGTCGCCTGCGGCCGGCTCGATTTCGCCTTGCGCCGCTCGGCCAATATCCACTGGCAGCACGTGGATGTCGACAAAACCATCCGCAGCCACGCCAAGGCCCAGAAGGCGCTATGCGTTTGGTTCACCGGGCTTTCCGGTTCGGGCAAGTCCACTATCGCCAACCTGCTGGAGCAGCGCCTCACCGCGCTGGGCCACCACACCTACCTGCTCGACGGCGACAACGTCCGCCACGGCCTCAACAACGACCTTGGCTTCACCGCCGAAGCGCGCGTGGAGAACGTCCGTCGCCTGGCCGAGGTCGCGCACCTGATGGTGGACGCGGGACTGATCGTGCTGGTGTGCGCCATCTCGCCCTTTACCGCCGAGCGTGAGTTCGCCCGCGGGCGCTTCGAGCCGGGTGAGTTCGTGGAGGTGTACGTCGATACACCGCTCACCGAGTGCGAACTGCGCGATCCCAAGGGCCTGTACCGCAAGGCGCGGAAAGGGCAGCTGGCCAACTTCACCGGCATCGATTCCCCCTACGAACCACCCACGGATGCGGACGTCCATCTGATGACCCTGGACGCCTCGCCCCAGCTCCAGGCCGACAGGCTTGCCGCCTGGCTGGCCGGCCGGATAACGCCGTAGGACTGCTACCTCCGGGCGGCGTGACGCCCGGCCACCTCCCCTGATCGGCCGATTCCGTGCATGTTGCGCCACCGCTTGACACCGGTGTCAATTCCGTTACAGGCTAAAGACAGATCCAATGCGGGGGAGCGCGCTGGACGTGGCAATCGACCATTCCGACCGACTGGCAGGCGTACCTGCAACGTCGTTCCTGGCCGCCGATATTGGCGGCACGCACGGGCGTGTCGCGCTCATGCGTGCATCGCGCGAAGGGGCCGGCGGCGTCGAAATGCTGGCCTATCGGGTCTATCCCTGCGCGCAATTCCTGATGCTGTCGGAGCTGCTCCAGGCTTTCGTCGAGGCCCACGTGAGTGTCCCGGTAAAACACTGCGTGCTCGCCTGCGCCGGCCAGGTCCTGGGCGATGAAGTGGTCAACGACAACCTTGCCTGGCCCATCCGCCTGACACAGCTGCGCCAGGCGCTGGGCTTTGACCAGGTTGCCTTCCTCAACGACTTCGAAGCGCTGGCTTACGCCCTGGATGGCTCCCTCACCGATGATGGCCATCACCTGTGCGGGCCGGACACGCCTTCTCAAGGGCCAACCCTGGTGATCGGACCAGGCACGGGCCTTGGCGCGGCCGTACACGTGCCCAGCCCTGCCGGCGGCTTCGTGCTGGGGACGGAGGCGGGCCAGATGGATTTCGCCCCGAATTCGCTGCGCGAGCGCGAGATCCTGGCGCAGCTGGCCCCCCAGGGGGGCTACGTCCCGTTCGAGTACATCGTGTCGGGCCCGGGCCTGCTGACCATCTACACGACCCTTTGCGCGCTGGATGGGGCAACGCCGAGCCTGGCCACGCCGGAAGCCGTCACGGCGGCAGCCGTGGCAAGCAGCGACGGCCAGGCGATGGAAGCGCTGGATGTTTTCTGCGCGTGCCTTGGAAGCCTGGCGGGCAATCTGGCGATGGCCTTCATGCCAACGGGCGGCGTGTACCTCGCCGGCGGCTTCCTTTCTTCCATCTTCGAATGGCTCAAGCGCAGCCCCTTCGAGGAGCGGTTCCTGCACGGACGCAGCGCACGAGCGCTGCTTTCGCACGTGCCGGTGTGGGTGACCGAGCATGGCCGCCATGGCGTGCACGGGGCGGCCCGGTGGTATCTCCGGCATGGCATGTCGGGAACCGGAGCGCCTTGGCCTGCCGTCGCCGATGGGGCTGCGGCATGAACCGCCTCGCGACATCGGCCATGCTTCTTTGCCTGGCGGTGACGTGGCTGCTGACAACGGGCGCGGTGATGGCAGCGCCTACCCTTCCCTCCTGGTCGTTGTTGCCACAGCCGGCAAAGGCCAGTCCCGCCGGTTCGGGTACGGTCGACATCGGCGATGGTGCCGTGGTCGTGGTCAAGGGCGCAGATCGCCAGGCATTGCAGTCCATCGCCCATCGACTGGTGCAACGGGTGGCCGATACGCATGGGTTGCACCTGCACGTGGCGACGACGAGCGCTGCGCATCCTGCGATCACTTTCCAGGTGGATCCACGCGCAGAAGTCGTGGACGATTCGGGCTATCGCATCACGGTGGACGGCGGCGGCATCGTCGTCACCGCACGCACGACGCGCGGTGCGTTCTACGGCAGCGTTACCGTGTGGCAATTGCTCACGCCACCGGGCTGGACACGGGGCGCACCCGTCAAGGTGGCCCATGGCGTCATCGAGGACCATCCGCGCTTCGCGTGGCGCGCCATCCTGCTCGACTCCGGACGGCATTTCCAGAGCGTGGCCGATATCAAGCAGCTGATCGACTGGATGTCGCTCAGCAAGCTGAATGTGCTGCTGTGGCACGTGACTGAAGACCAGGGCTGGCGGCTGGCGATCCCGAAATATCCGGACCTCACGAAAATCGGCGCATGCCGCGAGGCAGCGGGCCTGGACGCCGAGCTGACTGGTTCGGCCGATAAGCCCTACTGCGGCTTCTACACCCAAGCCGACGTGCGCGAGATCGTCCGCTATGCGGCCGAGCGCTATGTGGACGTGGTACCGGAAATCGATCTTCCCGGCCATTCGCAGGCGGCCATCGCCGCCTATCCATGGCTGGGTGTCACGGGCAAGCGCCCGGCGGTGTGGACCAGCTGGGGCGTCAGCCCATGGCTGCTCAAGCCCGATGAGAAGACCTTGCAGTTCGTCGACGACGTGCTCGACGAGGTGATGCGGCTGTTCCCCTCGCGGTACATCTCCATCGGTGGTGACGAAGCCGACAAGCAACAGTGGAATGCATCACCTGAGGTACAGGCGAAGATGCACAAGCTGGGCCTGGAAAACATGGACCAGTTGCAAGGTTGGTTCATGACCCAGATCGCGCGGCATCTCATCGAACACGGGCGTACGCCGGTGGGCTGGGATGACGAGCTGGTCGCCGGCGCGGCGCTCCCGAAGTCGCAGGTAGTGATGTCGTGGCATGGCGACGACAACGAACGCGTGGCGCTGACCGCTCTCCAGCAGGGCCACGACGTGGTCATGACGCCCCAGGAATCGCTCTATTTCGATCACTACCAGTCCGCCCTTCCCGATGAATGGGCAGGACCGCCCCCGCCGGCGACGTTGCGGCAGGCCTACGACACGATTGTGATCCCCCAAGGGGCGAGCCCGGCCGAAGCCAAGCACATCATCGGCGTGCAGGGCGGCCTGTGGACCGAACAGATGCTGACCTTTGCGCACGACCAGCATGCCGTGTTCCCGCGCGTCGCCGCGTTGGCAGAGCTCGGCTGGTCGCAGGCACGCGCGAGCAACTGGAACGGCTTCCTTGAACGCATGCCGGCGGAACTGGCACGTTACCGCGCGCTGGGTATCGGCTATGCCGACACGGCGTTCGCGCCTGCCTTCCAGGTAACAGCCGCAGCCCATGGCGCTTTCAGGGTCGAGCTTTCCAACCAGGTGGCATTCGGGACGATCCGCTACACCACGGATGGCTCGGATCCCACCGGGCAGTCGACGTCCTATTCCCGTCCGCTTGAATTGGCCGGCAAGACAACCTTGCGCGCGGCAACGTTCGCGCCGGACGGCTTCGAATTGGCTGCGCCGCGCACGAAGATCCTGGATGAAACAACCCTCATCAGCCGCGACAGCAGTGCACTTGCCATCTGCTCCCACCAGGCGCCCTTCCGCCTGGACGGAGGCAAGGGAGCAGGCACGAGGCGAACCTATTCGCTGGAACTGGGCCATACGTGCTGGTTGTGGGCGCGGGCACCGGTAGATGGCGTCAAGCATGTCGTGCTGACCGTCGAGCGCATCCCGTGGCGCGACGGAGACGAGGCGAAAAATGCCGTGGTGCACCCCAAGGCCAGCGCAGCGGGCGAGTTCGAGATCCACGTCGACTCCTGCACGGGGCCGCTCGTGGCCAGCTTGCCACTGGATGGATCAGTGCAAGGCAAAGGGCAAGTTCGTCTTGATGGAAAGGTTGCCATGCCGGCGGGGACCGGCGTTCGCGACCTGTGCGTCCTCACCACTGGCGATCCACGCGATGGCCAATGGGCGTTGGCGCAAATCGTGTTTTCGAAATAAGCGGCGAGCGGGCGTTTCGTCCGGCGCGCCGTGGCACTTAAGGGGAAAGGCCTTCTCGTGAGGCCATGGTCAGGCAGGCAACACCAACGAGGGTAATGCTCATGTCCACCGTACTTCGCAAGCGTCCGCTGTCTTGTGCCATCACCGCGTCGCTCCTGGCCGTCGTGTCGGCGTCGGCCACGGCATCGACCTGGGCCGATAGCCAGCCCTACAACCTGGCCCCGCAGACAGACGCGGCGCAAGCCACGCCTGCGACGCCACCGCCCGACAACGGGAAAGCCGGCACGAAGAAGGACAAGGACGCCGTCACGCTGTCCACCGTGGTCGTCACCGGCGTCCGCGCGTCGCAGATGCGCGCCATTGACCTCAAGCGCGATGCGCCGAACATCCAGGACAGCATCACGGCGGAGAACATCGGCGCCCTTCCCGACACCACGATCACCGACTCGCTGCAGCGTGTCACCGGCGTGCAGATCAACCGCGAGGCCGGCGTTGGCACCTCGGTGGACGTGCGCGGCCTGCCCCAGGTCGGGACCATGTTGAACGGTGAAGTATTCATCACCGCCGACCAGATCGACTCGCAGCAGCCGGACTTCGGCATGCTGCCGTCCACGCTGTTCCATGGCGTGGACGTGGTCAAGTCGTCCACCGCCAACGAGACCGACGCTGGCATCAGCGGCGCCATCGACCTGCATACCTACCGCCCCTGGGATTTGCCCAGCGGATTCACCTACAGTTATTCGGCCGACGGGGAGCGCGGCAAGACCACCGAGCATTGGGGGCCCGAGGCCAACGGCCTGATCTCGTTCAACGACCACGGCCGTTGGGGATTGTTGATCGCCGCCGATTTCTCCAATACCCGGCGAACCAGTTCCACCGAAGGCCTGGACCAGTATGGCGTGGTGCTCAATGGCGAAAACGCCGCCAGCGCCGGCGGTTACAACGGCTTCCTCACTCCGTGGAACGGCGCGCCCATCCCTGGGCAAATCGTGCAGAACGCCGACGGCAGCGTCGATGTAAACCACGATGGGAAATCCAACGGCGTATTCATGGGCAGCCAGGATATCGGCCTCAACCAGATCACCACCCAGCGCAAGCGCAAGTCCGGCAATGCATCGTTCCAGATGGATCTGGGCAGCGGCTTCAGCCTGACCAGCGATTACTTCTATTCGCAGCAGCGCCAGTACGATCGCAATGTCGGCATCCAGTTCAACTCCACCAACTGGCAGGGCGCCACCTACGTGCCGCTGCAATCGCGCGACACCGGCCACCCTGCGCTGGGCTCGTACGGCACGCCCGAGCCCGGCTGGGAGGGCAGCAACCTGTACACCACGCAGGTCTACCAGAAGTGGCCAGGCGACGTGGAGTCGTACTCGTCGATCATCCAGAAGAGCTCGGTGGCGAGGAATTTCAACCTGCAGCTGGACTACGACGACGGCGGCCCCTTCACCGGCACCCTGCGCGGCATCCGTGACACGGCCTGGCAGTCCAACCAGGAAACCGACCTGAACATCTCCGATTCCGATGGCGCGCTGTGGCCCAATGTGCTCAAAGATGGTGTGCCCGACGACGCCGTGCCACCGGGCACCATGGTGTACCCGGCCGAGCTGGGCGGTAACCGCGTGTTCAATGCCAACGGCATCCCGCAGAACACGATCCCGATCACCGCCGACTTCCGTGGCCGCTACATCAAGATCGGCCTGCCCGCGGCGCTTGCCTCGGATTTTGCCAATCCCAACGGCTGGACCATGAAGACGCTGGAATCCTCCGGCGACTACGACCGCCAGGTGGCGTTGAACGCCGTGCGGTTCGATGGCAAGTTCGATTTCCAGGACGGCATCAAGCTGGAGTTCGGCGTGCGCAACAGCATCCGCAGCGCCGACAACAACGGCTGGACGCTGGAAACGCCGGTGTATGCCGGCATGGGGGCGAGCGACCCGGGCGGCTGCCTGGTGCGCTATGTCGGTGCCGACGTGGTGTTGAACAGCGGCTCGTGTACCGCCGGCAACGACCAGGGGTATTTCCGCGCCGGGCCGTTGTCCGCGCTGCAAATGCCCAATACCGCGGGGCCACTGGCAAACAACTTCAAGCAGTACAACAACCTCCTGGGCTCGGGCATCAATTTCTGGGCCGTGAACCCCGATGCCTTGGTCGATCCCATCTCGTACTGGAAGTCGCTCTACCCGGAAACCCAGCAAGTGGCCGAACCGGGAACGACCTGGGGCGTGCGGCTGAAGGAACTGTCCGGTTACCTGCAAGGCGACTTCGAGGGCGACCTTGGCAGCATGCGCTACAGCGGCAATGTGGGCGTGCGCCTGATCCGTACCACCCTGGATGTGTCCCAGCACTTGAGCGGCGACCCAGGGGCGTACGGCGATGAACCACTCGACGTCGGCATCGAGAAGACCAACCGCAAGTACCAGGACGTGCTGCCGTCGGCCAACTTCTCGCTGGACATGACCGACAGCCTGAAGCTGCGACTGGCGTACTCGAAGAATATGATGCCGCTGGACCTGAGCACCTGGGGCGGCGGCCTGCAGCTGAACTATTCCTTGAGCGAAACACCCACCGGCCCGATTTTCCGCGTCGCCAATGGCACCTCGTCGGGCAACCCGGACCTCAACCCCTGGCGTTCCACTAATTTCGGTGCTTCGCTTGAGTACTACATCAACCCCACCAGCATGCTGAGCCTGGCGCTGTTCCGCATCAACGTGGACAGTTTCATCAAGAACGGCAGCGTGACCAACTGCACCCTTCCCGACGAGGATGGCGTGGTCCGCGATCACTGCATCGTGATTACCGAGCCCGTGCAGGGCACCGGCAACAGCATTCATGGCGCGGAACTCGACTATCGCCAAGGCTTCACGTTCCTGCCGGGCTTCCTGTCCAAGACCGGCATGGAGATCAACGGTACCTATGCACCGAGCAATTCGGGAGAGAGGGACCTGGCCGGCAAGAAGATCCCGTTCCAGGATAACTCCACCAAGTCGGGCAACTTCATCCTGTGGTACCAGGACGACCGCTTCCAGGCGCGCGTGGCGTACAACTACCGTTCGCGTCGCGCGGTGATGGACAGCGTGGGCGGCATCACCGGCATGGAGATGTACGAGGCGCCACAGAAATACCTCGATGCATCGATCTCGTACAAGCTCAGCAAGTACGCGGAGATTTTCCTGGACGGCACCAACCTCACCAATGAATACCAGCGGTACTACCTGGTGTGGCCCGACCAGCCTGGGCACTCCACGTTCTCCGAGCGCAGCTTCATGGTAGGCGTGCGGGGCCAGTGGTGAGCGGAGCACCTCCGGACCGTAGCAACACCGCCTTCCATCGCTCCATCGGGGTGTTCTCGGGCACCGCGATCAACATGACCCAGATGTGCGGCATCGGGCCGTTCATCACCATCCCGATCATGGTCGCGGCGATGGGCGGCCCGCAGGCGGTGATCGGCTGGGTCGCCGGCGCCATCCTGGCGATGGCCGATGGGTTGGTCTGGGCGGAACTCGGCGCGGCCATGCCGGGTTCGGGCGGAACGTATGTGTACCTGCGCGAGGCGTTCCAGTACCGCACCGGCAAGCTGATGCCGTTCCTGTTCATCTGGACGATGCTGCTGGCCATTCCCCTGCTGATGTCCACGGGCATCATCGGCATGGCCGAGTACCTGGGGTTCTTCTTCCCCAACCTGGGCTGGTGGCCGGTGCACCTGATCAGCGTGGCGGCGACCGCCGTCGTCACATGGCTGTTGTACCGCCGCATCGAGTCGGTCCGTGCGATCACCATCGCCTTGTGGGTGATCATGCTGGTGTCCGTCATCGGCACGGCGGCGGCGGGCTTTTCGAACTTCAACGCGAGCTTCGCCTTCACCTACCCGGCTGACGCCTTCGGCAGCCATTTCTTCGTGGGGCTTGGCGCGGGGCTGATCATCGGCATCTACGACTACCTGGGCTACAACACCACGGCGTATATCGGCGATGAGTTGCGCAACCCGGGCCGGACGATGCCAAGGTCGATCATCATCTCGGTGATCGCGATGATGATCGTCTACCTGCTGCTCAACATCAGCGTGCTTGGCGTGGCGCCGTGGCAGGAGATTGCCCAGTCGAAGTCGGTGGCATCGCTGGTGGTGGAACGCAGCTGGGGACATCTGGCCGCTGCCGTGATGACAGTGCTTATCATCGTCACGGCCTTTGCTTCCGTCTACACGGGCCTGCTCGGCGGCTCGCGCGTGCCGTTCCAGGCGGCGCATGACAAGGTATTCCTTTCGGTATTCGGGCGCCTGCATGAAAAACACGGCTTCCCGCACGTCGCCTTGATCACGATGGGCGTGGTCACGGCCATCGGCACCTTCTTCGACCTGACCGACGTCATCAACATGCTGCTGACGGCCCTCATCATCGTGCAGTCCATCGCACAGATCGCGGCGCTGGTGACCTTGCGCAAGCGCCAGCCGAGCCTTGCGCGCCCGTACAGGCAATGGCTTTACCCGGTGCCTTGCGTGATTGCGCTGTTGGGCTGGATCTATGTGTACTTCTCGGCATCCGCGATATCGCTGGTCCTGTCGGGCGTATGGATCGTCGCCGGCCTTGCGGTTTTCATGGTCTGGGCGAAGGTCAACCAGTCCTGGCCGTTCGCGCCGGTTGCAGTACGCGAAACCTATCTTGGGAGATAGAGACGCCATGCAAAAGCAAGCAAAGCGCGCATTCTGGATGATGGTCGCGATGGCGGCTTCGGCAGCACCCACCGCGTACGCCCAGAAAACCTATGCCCCGACCAAGGTCAGTGGCGATGGCGGCTCCGTCACCGCCATCGACCGCTGGCAGATCCAGGACAGTTCGAAGGCGCAGCAAGCCGGCGCCGACATATCCTCCGCGTCCTTCCACACCAAGGGCTGGTATGCGGTCAGTGGCAAGGCCACGGTGATGGCCGGGTTGCTGGAAAACGGCGCCTATAAAGACGACGTCTTCTACAGCGACAACCTGCGTGCGGTGCAGGTGCCCGAGGCCAGCGGCAACCTGTTCGTCACGCCCTGGTGGTATCGCTCGGAATTCACCTTGCCCAAGGGCCCGGGCGGAAGCCACACCTTGCTTCGCACCAATGGCATGGTCGCCAGCGCGGACCTTTGGGTGAACGGACACCTGGTTGCCGACCACGCGTCGGTTGCCGGTGCCTATCCGGTACGCGAGTTCGATGTGACCGCCTGGGTGCACGCGGGTGCCAACGTCCTGGCGATGCAGGTGCATCCGGCCGATCCCAGGATGAGCCTGTCCATTGGGTGGGTGGACTGGAACCCCACGCCCCCGGACAACAACATGGGCCCATGGCGTGGCGTCGACATCGTTCAGGCAGGGCCCGTGCAGCTGAACTTTCCGCAGGTCGCGTCAACGCTGCCGCTTCCCGATCTCTCGCACGCCACGCTGGACGTGAAGGTAACCGCGAAGAACCTCGACACGGTGGCGCATGATGCAACGATCACCGGCACGGCGGCGGGCGTCCCCTTGAAGCAGGTCGTGCACCTCGAACCCGGGCAGACCCAGGTCGTTTCGTTCTCGCCCGGCTCAACCCCGGGCCTTGCCCTGGAACATCCGAAGATCTGGTGGCCCATCGGGATGGGCGAACACCCGCTCTATCAACTGGACATGACGGCCTCGGTCGATGGCGCGACGTCCGACCGGGCCACGGCGACGTTCGGTATACGCAGTGTCACTTCGAACCTCACCAAGCAGGGCTATCGCCAATTCTTTATCAATGGAAAGCCTTTGCTGATCCGTGGCGGAGGCTGGGCGCCGGACATGTTCCTGCGCGACGACCCTGCCCGCATGGAGGCCGAGTTCAGCTATGTGCGCAACCTCGGCCTCAACACCATCCGCAGCGAAGGGAAGCTTGAGAACCAGCGCTTCTACGACCTGGCCGACCGCGACGGCATCATGGTCCTGGCCGGATGGGAATGTTGCGACAAGTGGGAGTCGGCCGCCAACACTGGCGGTGCGCCCTGGGATGCCGCCGACATGAAGGTGGCCGGGGAATCGATGGCAAGCGAAGCACGCCTGCTTCGCAACCATCCTTCGGTGATCGGCTTCCTGATCGGCAGCGACAATCCACCCCCGCCGGCTGTTTCCAAGCTCTACGTCGACGCGCTGCGCGAAGCTGATTGGACATTGCCGATCATCTCCGCCGCCGTCCCCAAGGGAACCGCCGAAGCCGGCCCTTCCGGCCTGAAGATGGCAGGGCCCTACGACTGGATACCGCCGGCCTATTGGTACGCCGACAAGCTGGGCGGCGCGTTCGGCTTCGATTCGGAAGTCAGTGCCGGCGCCGACATCCCCCGGCTGGAGGACGTGCAGCGCATGCTCTCGCCGCAGGAGCAGGAAGCCCTGTGGAAGTACCCGGAAGCCAGGCAATACCACGCATCGGCGGACTGGTCGACGTTCGCGGTACTGACACCGTTCGATAAGGCGCTGGCGCATCGTTACGGCGCACCGACCGGCCTTGCCGATTATGTCGCCAAGGCCCAGTTGGACAACTACGACAATACCCGGGCGCAGTTCGAGGCCTTCAATGCGCGCATGGACGCCGCCAATCCTGCTACTGGCGTGATCTACTGGATGCTCAACAACGCCTGGCCGTCGTTGCACTGGCATCTGTACGACTACTTCATGAATCCCGCTGGGGCATACTTTGGCGCCAAGAAAGCAAACGAGCTTGTGCACATCCAGTATTCGTACGATTCGAGGGACATCGTGCTGGTGAACCACGCGCTTGACGATGCGCATGGCCTGCAGGCGCGCATCCGCGTGCGCAACCTGGACGGCAGCGTGCACCTTGACAAGAGCCTGAAGGACCTTGATGTGGCAGGGAACCGCACACGGAAACTTCAGACGCTGTCGGCCGTCGTCGGCCTGTCCCCGGTTTACTTCATCGAACTGGAGCTTTCGTCCTCCGACGGCAAGCCCGTGAGCCGCAATGTCTATTGGCTGCCCACCGAGCAGGATGTGCTCGACTGGGCGAAGTCGAACTGGTACCTCACGCCGGTGACCAGGTATGCGGACCTCACCGCGCTACAGTCCTTGCCCGACGCGACCAGCCAGGTTCGCGCCACGACCCGGCGCGAAGGAAACGAGGATGTCACCACGGTCGAGCTGACAGTGCCGGCATCGTCCAAGGCACTGGCGCTCCAGCAGCACGTGTCGATCCGCCAGGGTGCCAAGGGCGATCTTGCGCTGCCGATACTGTGGAATGACAATGACGTCACGCTTTGGCCCGGGGAATCGATCGTCCTGACCGCGCGGTACGCCTCGCAGAAGGGGGTTGTGCCGATGGTCGAGGTCAGCGGGTGGAACGTACCGGTACAACGGGTTCCAGCTATCGCTTCGCAAGGAACAGGTCATTGAAGACGGAAGGGTTTCCATGGCACGCGTGACCATCAACGATGTCGCCCGGGTCTCGGATACCTCGAAGAAGACCGTCTCGCGGGTATTGAACAACGAGCCGAACGTGCGCGACTCGGTGCGCGAACGCGTGCTGTCGGCGGTGGCGGAACTCAACTACCGGCCCCTTACCTCCGCGCGCAGCCTGGCGACGAACCGGTCCTTCATGATCGGCCTGCTTTACGACAACCTGTCTCCGAGCTACATCATGGAAGTGCAGGCCGGCGTGCTCGAAGCGTGCGAGGCCAGGCAATACAGCATGATGGTGCAGCCGCTGGTGTCGACGGCGCCGGACTTCGTCGACCGGGTCGAAAGCATCCTGTCGCGGCACCGGCCCGATGGACTGATTCTTACGCCGCCCATCACCGACCATCCGAAGTTGCTCGATCACCTGCGCAAGGCCGAGATCCCGTTTGCCTCGATCGCGCCACGCCACTCAAAAGGCTGCATTGGCGTGATCCTGCGCGAGCGCGAAGCCGCGGCGGCAATGGTGGACCACCTTGTATCGCTTGGTCATCGCCGCATCGCCCACATCATTGGCCCCCCCAAGCACGGCGCGGGCATCTGGCGCCTGGCCGGTTATCGTGATGGCCTGAAGCGTGCCGGGCTCAAGGAAAATCCCGAGTACATGGTCCAGGGTCAGTTTTCCTTCGAGTCAGGCGTGGCTTCGGCGCGTCGGTTGCTCAAACTTAAAAACCGGCCGACCGCCATTTTCGCGGGCGACGACGATATGGCCGTCGGCGCGATCTGGGCGGCCGCGGAGGCTGGGGTGTCGGTTCCCGGCGATATGTCCATCTGCGGCTTCGACGACACCACGATCGCGACGCAGGTGTGGCCACCACTGACCACAGTGCACCAACCCGTGCGCGACATGGGCAAGCGAGCCACCGAGGAGCTTCTGCTTCGCGTGCTTGACAAGGGGGAAGCCCGCATGGTCGAAGTAGGTTACGAGATGCGGGTACGCGCATCGACGGCACCTGCGCCCTCGCCCGAGCGCCAGAGCGCTGCCCAAGCCACCGATCGATAGGAAGCCCAGATGCCTGCCACGCCTGACGCCAACGCCCCGCGACAGAAGTTCCACTTCATCTCCGGGCTGCCGCGCTCGGGCACCACGCTGCTGGCCGCCATCCTCAACCAGAATCCCCGTTTCCGCGCCGGCATGACGAGCCCCCTCGCCGACATCATGGGCGTGGTGATGGCCGAGGCGAGCAGCAAGAACGATTTTTCGTTCGATGTCTCCGATGAACAACGCATCGCCATGTTGCGCGGGCTGGTGGAGAGCTTCTACTCGGCCCAGGGCGAGACCAGCGTGGTGTTCGACACCAGCCGGCTGTGGTGCAGTCGGATGCAGTTGCTCGAAACGCTGTTCCCTGGCGTCAAGGTGATCGCCTGCGTGCGCCAGCTGGCCTGGGTAATCGACAGCATGGAGCGGCTGGTGCGCAAGCAGCCGGTGAGCGTCAGCAAGATATTCCGCTTCGACACCAATACCACCGTGTATTCGCGCGTCGAGGCATTGACCGATCCGCGGGGCATGGTGGGATTCGCCTACCAGGCTACCAAGGAGGCGTTCTATGGCCCGTACGCAAAAGACCACCTGCTGATGCTGAGCTATGAAAGCCTGGCAGCCGATCCGGCCGCAGCCATCCGCGCGGTCTACAAATTCCTGGACGAACCCTGGTTCGAGCACGACTTCGACCACATCGAATACAACGCGGACGAATTCGACGCCCGCGTCGGCATGCCCGGCCTGCATTCGGTCCGGCCGAAGGTCGAGTCGATCGAACGCCAGCCCGTGCTGCCGCGCGAGATCTTTGGACGCTTCGCCAACGAGGCGTTCTGGATGGACCCGAAGAACAACGTCAACCAGGTTCCCATCGTTTAAGGCAACGCGCGCGCCTGGTTGGCGTCGCTCAAGCTACTTGATGTAGTTGAACAACGTCAGCTGCTGCGCTTTCACGAACACTTGCTGGGATGCACTGAGCGCCGCCGACTGCAGTGACAGCTGGCTGATCGCCGTGGCGGGGTCCGCATCCGTCACGGCCGTCAGCGCATTGGTGTACGAAACCTTCAGGTCCGCATAGGCCGAGCTCTGCTGGTCGAGCGTGTTCATCCGCGCACCCACCAGCACCTGCGTGTTGGTAACAGCGGACTGCGTGGAGTCGAGCGATTCGATCTGGCGGTTCATCACATTGTTCAACGAAGCGCCGCTGGCGCCGCTGTTCAACGCGTTGATCATGTTGGTGAGCGTGCCGAAGATGTCCTGATTCTGACTCTTGCCCACCGATACGCTGTCCCCCGCCGCCGGGGTGCCGGTCATGGCGATGGTCATGCCGTTGAAGCTGATGTTGTCCCCGTCCTTGTAGGTGCCGCCCACGGGGTTGCCGCTGGTATCAAGCACAGGGTTGCCGCCGGCATCGGTGGCCGTCCAGTTGCCCGCACCGTCGAAGTTGATGGTGTAGCTGCCATTGCTGGCCATGCCGTTGGCATAAGCCGTGGCGTCGGTCACGGAGCTTCCGCCCACCACCAGCGAACCGGTGTTGCCGGAGGCGGCCGCGGCGCTGAAGCTGCCGTTGCCGTTGGGGTTGCTCATAAAGATGCTGCTGCCGGTATCGCCGGTGGCGATCTGCAGGCCGGAACCGATCGAGGCGTACAGTTGGCTGTCGGTACCGGTATAGCTCACCGAACCGTCGGCATTCTGGATAAACGGCGTGGACGTACCGCTGGTGCCGCCGAACAGGGCATCGCCGTTGCTGTCGGCCGTATTACCCAACTGCAGAAGCTGGGCACGGATCTGTGAAAGGTTCGTGGCGATGCTCTGGCGGTCGGCAGGCGCCAGGGTGCCGTTGATCGATTGCAAGGCCAGGGTGCGGGCTGAGTCAAGCAGGTTGGTGACCGAATCGAGCGTCGTGGTTTCCGTGGACATGCGCGTGTTGGCGCTGTCAATGCTGTCGGAATATTGCTGCTGCCCCGCCATCATGTGGCTGAGCGAGATCGCCTTGCCCGCACCGGTGGGATCGTCGGAGGCCACGTTGATGCGCTTGCCGGAAGTGACCTCGTTCTGCGAGGCATTCACCGCGGCCTGCTGCGCCATCATCGTCGTCAGCGATTGCTCGTACGACCACTGGGTTGAAATGCGTATGGACATGGCCGTTACCCGATCGCGTTCATGAGACTGGTGAAAATCGTCTGCGCCGCGGCGATGACCTGCGCGGAAGCCTGGTAAGACTGCTGGTACTTCACGAGGTTGGCGCCCTCCTCGTCGATGTTCACGCCCGACACGCTCTGCTGCGCGGACACGGCCTGATCGTGCAGGGCGGTCTGGGTGGTGAGATTGGTCGCGGCCTGCGCGCCGGCGCTACCGATCTGCGTGGTGAGATTGGCGTAGGCATCGACCACGCTCACCTTGCCGCCCGACAGCACGCCGGTATCGGACAGGGCAGCCAGCTTCAGCGCGTTGCTGTTGTCGTTGAGGCCATTGGCATTTTTCGCCACCCCGAAGCTGTCACCTGCCGCCGGCGTGCCTGTCAAGGTGACGCTCCAGCCATTGGCGGCAATCGGCTGGCCAGAAGTGTAGGTGCCGCCACCAATGGTGGCGCCACCGGCGTCGGTGATCGTATAAGCCGTGGGCGAGGTGAAGCTGATCGTGCCGCCAGCCAGCACGCCGGCATTGGTCGGATCGGTGACACTGACCGATCCCACCTTGGCCGCGCCGGTGTTGGCCGTTGCAGCGGTGGTGGTGAGCGCCGCTGCCGCGGCGATCTGCGATGGGTCGGTCATCGCCACGCTCAGGGAGCCCGCGGCATTGCGCGTGGGCTGGATCTTGAAACTGTCTCCCGCAGTGGCCGTACCGGACACACTGAAGGTCATGCCGTCGGCGGAGTACGTGCCGTCGGGATTGGAGGTAAGCGCGACACTCTGGCCGCTGGTGGTCTTCAGACCCCAGCTGGCGCCGTTGTAGGTCATGATGTAGTCGGAGCTGGTGGTGGCCGACACATCGCTGATGGTGGCGCCGATGGTGGCGCTTCCGGTGTTCTTCGACGACGAGGACACCGCCGGCGACCCAATGCTGAAGATCGGCGCACCCAGGTTGCCGTTGAGATCCAGGCCCTTGGCCTGCTGCGCATTGACGCTCGAGGACAACGCCAGCGCCGCCTGGCCCAACGCGTTCTGCGCCGGGTCCAGGACCGTGGTGCGATAGTCGAGCATGGCGCCCAGGGCGCCGCCACTCAGCTTGCTGGTGATGTCGTTGCCGACGCTGTCGGTAATGTTGGTGCGGGTGGCGTCGTAAGGGTCGGGCGTGGCCTTGAGGTTGTACGAGGTGGGCCCGGTAACGACGGTCTGCCCCGCCGTCGTGTAAACGCTCATGGTGCCGTCGGACTCAGTCACCGTATTGATGCCGACCAGTCCCGAAAGCTGGTTCACCAGTGCATCGCGCTGGTCGAGCAGGTCGTTGGGCATGGCGCCATTGCCAAGCTGCTTGATCTGCTTGTTCAATGCGGCGATCGCCGAAGTGGCGCTATTGATGCTGTCCACCGTGCTGCTGATCTGCTTGTTCACCGACAACTGCTGGGCCTGCATCTGCTGGCCGAGCGTATTGAACATGGTAGCGGTGCTGGCAGCGTCACCAAGCAGCGATTGCCGCGCGGAACTGGTGGACGGCGCATTGGCCACGGTGCTGAAGGCGGCATAGAGCGAATCGAGCGAGCCCTGCATGTCGCCGCTGCCACTGAGCACGCTGTTGAGCGTGGTGGTGAGATCGTTGAACGTGCTGGCGCGGGACAGGCTGGCATTGGACGACCACATGGCCGTGGTCAGGTACTCGCTGTACGAGCGTTGCACCGAGGCCACGTCCACACCGTTGCCGATGGTAAAATTGCCCGCCTGCTGCGAGATGCGCTCGACCTGGGTGACCGTTTGCCGGCTGTAGCCGTCGGTGCCCGCGTTGGCAATGTTGTTGCCGACGGTGGTCAGTGCGATCTGCGCGGCGTTCAGCCCGGAGATGCCGGTGGTGAGCATGTTGGCCATGGTTGTTCCTTAAGACTCGCCGTTCACGGGATGGCCGCCGAAACGGACTGCTTGAGTGCTTCCAGTGCCTGGCGCATGCCATCGCTGTTGGCGATGGCCGCGACCTTGCTGGCATACGATGGATCGGTGGCATAACCACCGGCGACCAGCGCCTTGGCATAACCATAAGCGTCGTCGCCCTTGCCCACCGCCTGGGCATAACGCGGACTGTTGGCGATGAGGTCGGCATAGTCGGAAAACGAACCCGACGGAGATTCATAGGCGCGGAACGCCGCGCGCGTGCGCACGGCCACGCCGCCTTGGTATTCCACGGTAGGCACGTTCACCTTGCCGCCATCCCAGCTGGAGCCAGCCTTGATGCCGAACAGGTTGAAGCTGGAGTCGCCGTTGGTGGCCTTGGGCATATGCTTGCCATACTGGGTTTCAAGCGCCGCCTGGGCCAGCACCACGCGAACGGAAACGCCAAGCTTCTTGGCGGCCTCGATGGCGTGCGGGGCCAGGTCCTTGACGAACTGCTGGATGTCCTGCGGCACCCATTTCTTCACCGCCGTGCCCACGGCACCGACGGAGTCGGCGAGCGCTGCGACCTTGTCCTGCCAGTCGCTGCCGGTGGAAGAAGCAGTGGCGCCCTGGGCCGCCAGTTGCTGCTCGGCGGACGTGCCGCCCAGCTGCTTGACGAGCATGTCGGCGATGCCCAAGCCCTTGCCCTTGGACAGACTCACCGACAACTGGTGGTCGTAGAGATCGGTCCACTGGTCCTGGCCCTGGCTGTCCATCAGGCCATCCGATGGCGTGGCCGCGCGCATGGATTTGAGCATCATCTGGGTGAAGATGGCTTCGAACTGCTTGGCAACCACCGGCAGCGCGGACTTCTCGTCCGCCTTTGCGCTGGCGCGCAACGCACCGAACCCGGACAGGTCTGTCCAGGTCCCGACGTTGTTCGCGGTGACGTTGCCGGCGGCCATGGCGTTAGATCACCACCAGTTCGGCATGCAGGGCCCCGGACTGCTTGAGCGCCTGCAGGATGGAAATCAAATCGCTGGGACCGGCACCCACCTGGTTCACCGCGCGCACGATCTGGTCCAGGCTCACGCCCGGGCCGAACTTGAACATGTGCGCGCCGTCTTCGGAAATGCTCACCGAGGAGTTCTGCACCACCTGGGTGGTGCCGTTGGAGAAGGGACCGGGCTGGCTCACCTGCGGGTTCTCGCTGATCGTCACCTGGATCGAACCATGCGCCACCGCGGCGGCGCTCACGCGAACGTCCGAACCGATCACCACCGTGCCCGTGCGTGAATTCACCACCACGCGAGCCGGGGCATCGCCCGGGGTGACTTCAAGGCCCTGGATCGCACCGAGCCACGCCACGCGCTGGGAAGGGTCCGCCGGGCCGCGCACGGCAATGGAACCGCCGTCCATCGGCTGCGCGGTGCCGGCGCCGTAGGTGCCGTTGATGGCCTGGGCCACGCGCGCTGCGGTGGTGAAATCAGGGGTGTTGAGGTTCAGCACCATCGGGCCGTCCTGGCCGAAGGCCGAGGGCACCGCGCGCTCGACGCTGGCGCCGTTCGGGATACGGCCCGACGAGGAAATATTGATCTGTACCGACGATCCGCTCTTGCCGCTGGCGCTGGCGCCACCGACCACCACGCTGCCCTGGGCCATGCCGTAGACGTTGCCGTCGGCACCGCGCATCGGGGTCATCAGCAGCTGGCCGCCGCGGATGCTCTTGGCGTTGCCGATCGAGGCCACGGTGACGTCGATCATCTGGCCAGGCTTGGCGAACGGCGGCAGGTCGGCCGTCACCATCACCGCCGCGGCGTTCTTCAACTGTGGACGGGCATTGGCCGGCACCGAGATGCCGAACTGCTGCAGCATGTTCTCAAGGCTTTGCGTGGTGAACGGCGCCTGCGTGGTCTGGTCGCCCGAACCATCCAGGCCCACCACCAGGCCATAGCCGATCAGCTGGTTGGTGCGCACACCCGCCACCGAGGTGAGGTCGCGGATCTTGTCGGCCTGCACCGGCGCCACGATGGTGGCGGCGAGGGCCAAGCCTGCGATGAGGCTGCGCATGAAGTTGTTCATCAGAAGGGCATCCACTTCGAGCTGAAGAAGCGCGAGAGCCAGCCCTGGGTGTTGGCGTCGGCCAGGGCACCCTTGCCCGCGTAGGTGATGCGCGCATCGGCCACGCGGGTCGACAGCACGGAGTTGTCCTGGGCGATGTCCTGGGCGCGGACGATGCCTGAGATACGCACCAGTTCCTGGCCCTGGTTGATGGTCAGCCACTTCTGGCCGCGCACCAGCAGGTTGCCGTTGCCTAAGCGCTGGGCCACGGTCACGGTGAGCTGGCCGGAAAGCTGGTTGCTCTGCGAGCTGGAACCGGAGCCGTCGAAACTGCGGTCGCCCTCGGTGCCGATGTTGGCAGCAACGCCGCCCACTTTGAGCGTGTGGCCGAGCACCGTCGGCGCATCGATGGAAGTCTTGTCGGTCTTGCTGGTGGCGGTTGCCGATTTCTTGCTGGCCTGGGTGGCTTCCACCAGGTTCACGGTAAGGATGTCGCCCACGCGATGCGCCTTGGCATCGTTGAACAGCTCCATGTTCTGGTCGGCCTGGTAGATCGAACCGTTGCTGGCAGGCGTGGTCACCGGTTCCATCGGCGCGGTAGCCGCCCACTCGGCGTCGTCGTGGGCGCGGGTGTTCTGCATGCCGCAACCGCTGAGCGCGGCGGCGAACGCCAGCAGGCTGCAACGGAGGATGAAAGAGGAAGCGTTCATGATGATCTATCAGGTTTTCTGGCTGATGAACTGGAGCATGTCGTCGACGGCGCTGATCGACTTGGAATTCATTTCGTAGGTACGCTGGGTCTCGATCATGTTCACCATCTCTTCCACCACGTTGACGTTGGAAGATTCCAGCGATCCCTGCAGCAGCGTGCCCATGCCATTCAGGCCCGGCTGGCCGGTCTGCGGCGTGCCGCTGGAAGCGGTTTCCAGGTAAAGGTTCTGACCCTTCGACTGCAGGCCCGCCGGGTTGGTGAAGTCGGCCAGCTGCAGCGTGCCGATGGTGGTCGTGGTGTTGGAACCCGCGGACACGGCCGAAACCGTGCCGTCGGTGCCGATGGTGACCGAGGTGGTGTTCGGCGGCAGGGTGATGGCGGGCTCGATCGGGTAACCGTCGTCGGTCACCAGCTGGCCGTTGTTGTCCGGATGCAGTGAACCGTCGCGGGTATAGGCAAGCGTGCCGTCGGGCATCGAGACCTGCAGGAAGCCGTTGCCCTGGATGGCCACGTCGTAGGAGTTGCCGGTCTGCGTGAAACCGCCTTCGGTGAAGTTTTTCTGGGTCCCAACCACGCGCACGCCGGTACCGATCATCAGGCCCGTGGGCGACTGCGTCTGCTCGGTGGTCTGGCCGCCAGGCTGTCCCTTGTTCTGGTACATCATGTCCTGGAACGACGCGCGCGAGCTCTTGAAGCCCGTGGTGTTGGCGTTGGCCAGGTTGTTCGAGATGACATCCATGCGCGTCTGCTGCGCATCGAGGCCGGTCTTGGCGATCCAGAGTGAGGAAAACATGGCGGACTCCTGTGTACGTGGCGCTTAAGCGTCAATTTGCCGACAGCAACTTGATGGACGAATCGGCGTTGTCTTCCGCCGTCTTGATCGACTTCACCGCCATTTCGTACTGCCTGGACAGGGAAATCATCTTCACCAGCTCCGCCGATGCATTGACGTTGCTGCCCTCCAGCGTCCCGGTGGCCAGGCGGACGGTGTCATCGGCCTGCGCCGTGTTCCCATCTGCCGGGTGCATCAGGCCGTCGGAACCCTGGACCATCGCCGTATCACCCGATACGAGCTTGATGCGATCCAGGGTGGAGACGGTTTCCGGACCCTGTCCCTGGGGTACTGCAGAAATCGTGCCGTCTTCGCCAACTTGCAGTTTTGTCGCATTGGCCAACGTGATCGGGCCGCCACCGCCGATCACCGGATTGCCCTTGGCATCGGTCAGCGTGCCATCGGCGGTGAGCTGCAGGTCGCCGGCCCGGGTGTAACCCTCCGAGCCGTCCGGTGCCTGCACGGCGATGAACCCCGGTCCACGCACCGCCACGTCCAGCGTGCGGCCGGTGGACTGCAACGAGCCCTGGGTCATGTCGTTGCCCAGTCCATAGGCCACGGTGTTGATACGGGTCTTCTGGCCATCGCCCAGCACCGGCACGGACGTGAACGAAGTCAGCTCGCTCTTGAAGCCGGTGGTGCTGGCATTGGCAAGATTGTGGCTGACCGCATCCTGGGCCCGCATCATCTGCGAGGCTCCGGTCATCGCGACGTAGATGGAATGATCCATGGCTAAAGACCCTTATGCCGCTTCGCTTAGCGCGAGATCGCGTTGAACAGCGTGCTGGCCAGCGTGTTGTCCACGGTCAATGCCTGGGCATTGGCCTGGTAGTTGCGCTGGGCCTTGATCATGTCCACCAGCTGGCTGGTGGTATCGGCGGTGGAGGAACTCTCCAGCGCTCCCGACTGCACGGTGCCGAACTGGCCGGAGCCGGAGCTACCCATCACGGCTGTGCCCGCGTCGGCACTGGCAAGCCAGGTGGTGTTACCCGTCTGGCGCAGGCCCTGCAGGTTGGCGAAGTTGGCAAGCGCCACCTGCCCCAGCTGCGCGGTCTGGTTGTTCGAGTAATTGGCCGTCACCACGCCCTTGGAATCCACGTCGATCGAGGAGAGCGTGCCGGCCTCGTTGCCGTCCTTGTCCACTGCGCCCGCTGAATAATCCGTGCCGAACTGGGTGGTGTTGCTCATGTTCAAGGTCATCGTGACCGGGTTGGAACCGTTGCCGAAGTCCACCGCATTGAAGGCCAGGTTGCCATTGGCGGGCGTGGTCAGCTTGCCGGCCGCATCAAACGTCATCGCTTGCGTGCCCGCGTCCTGGCCGTCCATGAACAGGTGCGCGTCCCAGGCGTTGGTACCGGTCTTGACGTAGTACACCGTGGCCGCGTGCGACCCACCCTGCGAATCGAAGACGTTGAAGGTGGTGGTGTTGTTGTAACTGTCCGAATCGGACGTGCTGAAGGGCGTGGTGGTCGGCAACGACGCGCTGGAGGGCAGGTTCGCGCTGATCGCAGCCTTAGTGCTGGCCGTGGCCGCGCTCTGCGCCGTCGTCAGGTTGAGGTTCTTCAGCGTGCTGGTGTCGAAGCCGCCGCCGATGGCGTTGGGCGGATACACCTGCAGGTTATAGCCTTCCTGCGTAAGCACATTGCCCGAGGCATCCTCGTGGAAGTTGCCAGCGCGGGTATAGGCCAGACCGCTGCCGGTGTTGACGGTGAAGAAGCCGTTGCCGGAGATGGCGAAGTCCAGGCTGTTGGACGTGGTCTCGATGTCGCCCTGCTGGAACTGCTGGGCCACGTCGGTCATGCGCGTGCCCGAGCCCACGGCCGTGGCATTGATGTTGTTGCCGGTCACGGCGAACACGTCGGCGAACTCGGCGCGCGAGCCCTTGAAGCCGGTGGTGTTGGCGTTGGCCAGGTTATTGGAGATCACGTTCAGGTCGGACTGCGCGGCATTGATGCCGGTCAGGGTGGTATTGAGTGCCATGGTTCAGTTCCTCGGATTCGAAGTCGAAAAAGTGTCAGAGAATTTGCGCGACCTGGGCGAGCGGCACGCCGCCCACGCCAGCCACTTGCAGGTATGTTCCGACGGACGATCCGCCATACCCCACGCCGGTCACGGTGCCGGAGATGAAGGTATTGGCCGAGGTACCGGCGTCGGTGGCCGCAAGCGTGTAGGTTCCCGCCGCGACGGCTTTGCCACTGTCGTCCTTGCCATCCCAGGTGAACTGCGAGAGGCCCTCGCTCTGGGTTCCGAGATTGATCGTGCGCACGGCGTTACCGGACGCATCGGTGATCTTGATCACCACGGCGCCGGCCGTGGCCACGTTGACCGCGCCCTTGGTCGCGGTGCTGCCGTCGTAAGCGGTGGTGGTCGCCGGCACCATCACATTGCGGCCGACGAGGTTGGCGGAACTGAGCACCTGGTTGGTCTGCGAGGCAGTGGTGAGCTGGCTGGCCAGCGAACTCACCGTGGTGTTCAGGTCCTGCGTGGCCGACAGCGTGGAGAACTGCGCCATCTGCGAGGCGAACTCCTGGTTGTCGACCGGGTTGGTCGGATCCTGCGCCTGCAACTGGGCCACCATCAGCTTCAGGAAGTCGCTCTGCGACATCGCGCCGGTCGAGGATGACGACGAAGACGACGATGAGTTCGACGTGTTGGTGGTGTTGTTGGTATCAACGGTGCTCATGGGAATTCCTACTTGCCGAGGTCGAGGGTTTTCAACATCAGCTGCTTGGCTGTGTTCATGACCTCGACGTTGTTCTGGTAAGAACGCGAGGCGGAAATCATGTTGACCAGTTCGTCGATCGGGTTGACGTTGCTGGAGTAAACGCGGCCTTCGGCATCGGCCAGTGGGTTGCCGGGCTCATAGTGCGAATCCACTGGCGCCTGGCTTTCGCTCACGCCCAGGATCTTCACTCCTCCCATCGCGCTGTCGGTATCGCCGCCGGCGCCGATGGCGCCCATCTGCCCGGCCATGGCGGCCGAGAACAACGGCGACTTGGCGCGGTAGGCAGCTTCCGGGCTGCCAGCAACGGTGTCGGCGTTGGCCAGGTTGCTGGCCGTGGTGTTCAGGCGCATCGACTGCGCGGCCATGCCGGTGCCGGCCACATCGAAAATATTGAAAAGGCTCATGAGCTGCTCCCGTTGATGGCGGTGCGCATCATGCGGATCTGCGCGGTGATGAAGCTCAAGGAAGCCTGGTAGTGCACGGCGTTGCCGGCGAACTGGGCCTGTTCGACCTGGGTATCGACGGTATTGCCGTCCATCGTCGGCTGGGTGGCCGCGCGGTAGGCCAGCGGCTCATGGCCGGGGGTGGCCGCCAGGCCTCCCAGGTCCTTCTCGGAGGTAGCCGTCATCTGCAGGCTGCCGCTTTCGCTCGAACCCGTGGCCGCCACCAGCGCCTGGCGGAAATCCACGTCGCGCGCCTTGAAGTCGGGCGTGTCGGCATTGGCCAGGTTCGAGGAAATCACCTCGGCACGCTTCTGCCACAGGCCAAGGGCCTGGGCGTGGATGCCGAACATGTTGTCGGTGAGGTTGCTCATACGGGAGCCCCGTGGAATGACGGAGTTCGTTGAGCAAGACCTATGCCAGCAATTAATTAGCTGATTTTGCTGGATTTATTCGTTTGGCGGCATTTTTCCGGCGCGGCGGACGCGCCGGAATTCAGGCGCTTGGGCGCGCTGCGGGGCGTTCGGTCACAACGACGCCCAGCGGACGGGCTCTTCCGAAGGCAGGAGCTCCACCACGGCCGCGGCAAGTATGTCGGGCTGGAATTTGGCGATGAAGCGGTCGGCGCCCACCTGGTTCACCATCGACTCGTTGAATACGCCGCTGAGCGAACTGTGCAGCAATACCTTCATGTGCTTCAGGCGCTCGTCCTCGCGGATGGCGCGGGTAAGCGCGTAGCCGTCCATGCGCGGCATCTCGATATCGGAGATCACCATGGCCACATTGTCGTCGCTGTCCCCTTCGGCCAGCGCCACCAGCTTCTCGTAGGCTTCCTGGCCATCGTTGGCCACCACGCAATCCAGGTTCATCTGGCGGAACAATTCCACGATCTGCGTGCGGGCCACCATCGAATCGTCCGCCACCAGCACCCGACGGGGGCGCCGGCGGGCGTCGCCCGGGATGCTGCCGATGCGCGATGAAAGTTCCACCTTGGAAGGCTCGATGCAGGCGAGCACCTGCTCCACATCCACAATGGCCAGCAGGTTGCCGTCCAGCCGCGTCACGGCATTGACGCGGGGGCCGTAACCCAGCGATGGCGGGGGCGCCGCCATGCCGGCGCCATCGCAATGAACGATGCGCTGCACATCCGACACCAGGAAGGCCTGCACGCTGCGGCTGAACTCGGTGACGATGAAATGTGCCTCCGGGTGATCGGCCAGGGGCGGATACCCCATGGCGTGGGCCAGGTCGATCACCGGGATGGTCTGGCCCCGGTAGTCGAAACTGCCGGCGATCAGCTCATGCATGCTGGGCATGCGCTCAAGGCGCTGGCGGCGGATCACCTCGCGGACCTTGAACACGTTGATGCCGAAATCCTGCCCGTCGCCTAGGCGGAACATCAGCATGGCCACGCGGTTGTGGCCCGCCAGGCGGGTGAAGCGTTCGACGGTTTCGAGCAGCGGGCCGGCCATGCTTAGGTTGAATCCATGCTTGGGATGGCGGCTTATCGGCCGGAGCCGGGGGGAACTGAAGGCCGGGCTCGCTTGGCATATGCCTTGCTTCCTCAAGTCCCGCGTCCCCGTGTCGATGTATGGGGACACCCTCGGAGCCGTCGTTATCTATGAGCCTTATCTGGAGTCAGCAGGTCGAGCAGATCGCCCAGGCGCTTGCCGCCGGCGATGCGGGCCGCGCCAAGTCGCTTTCCAAGCAGTTTCCGCGGGCGGGGCGGGCACTTGCGCCGCTTCTGGCCGCACCGAAGCTGCGCACCGCACCCTCGGCCGCCACCCAGGCACTCGAACAGCAGGGCCTGGTGTTGTCCGGGGCCCAGGCGATGGGCACCCAGCTGGTGGAGCTGACGGCTTGCGTCGACAATGCGCGTGACAGCGTCGGTCGCTTGACGGATACCGGCGCCAGGATTTCCACGGCGCTCGATGCAAGCCATGCCGGCATCGCCGGCATCGCCCAAGCGCGCGACCAGGGTTCGAACAATGTCGCCGAACTTGACGGCCAGTTGCGCCTGCTGCGCAGCGCGCTGTCGGGCATGACCCGCAACCACGCCAAGTTCGCCGGCTACGTGGAGCAGATCCGCGCGCTCACCGCCGCCGTGCAGGACATCGCCCACCAGACCAACCTGGTGGCGCTCAACGCCGCCATCGAGGCTGCACGCGCCGGCGAGGCGGGCCGCGGCTTCGCCGTGGTGGCCGACGAGGTCAAGCAGCTGGCCGAAAAAACCGCCCAGGCCACCGGCGAGATCGAGCTGGTGACGCACGCCGTGGGTGAGTTCTCAGGCCAGCTGGAAGAATCCGTGCAGCAGAGTCTGCGCCGCCTGGACCAGAGCAATGCGGGCGTGGAAGGCATGCAGGGAGCGCTGGCCAAGGTGGCCGACGCCGTGGACAGCACCCGCGGCCAGATCGATGGCGCCCGCGAGGGCCTCGGCGGCTTGCATGCCCGGGTTGCCGCGGTGCAGGCCACCCAGGCCTCGCTCGGCCGCGTAGCCGGCGAAATTCGTCGCCAGGGCGATGGGCTTTCCCGCGCGGCGGTGCTGGCCCACCGGCTGGTGATGACCCGCATCGACGGCGACGGCGAACTCGATGCCGCGAGCCTGAGCCAGATGATCCGTGAAGCCAGCCAGGGCATGCACCACGCCGTGGACCTGGCCACGCGCGATCCCTCCGGCATGGATCGCCGCTGGCTCGACACCACCCACCTGCAGCGCATGATCGAACGCCTGCGCAGCCAGCGCGATGCCGCGGCGGGGCTTGCCCTGGCCGAGGCCGGCGAGCGTTTCACCGCGCACAGCCAGGTATTCGTTGGCCTCCTGGGCGAAGGCAAGCACGCCGAAGCCGGCCAGGCCGCGCCCCAGCTGCATCGCGAGCTCGACGCTATCGTGCAGAACCTTTCCAACGTGCTGACCAGCCAGATCGCATGATCCGCGCCGCCGCCCTTGCGCTTGCCCTGATCTTCGCCCTGCCCGCCGTCGCGGGTGAAGCGCCGTCGGGCGCGCGCCTGGCGGCTATCGCCACTCAGTACCTGAAGGACAACCCGCCCGTGCCCGGGGCGCGTATGGAGGTGACCGCCGAACCGATGGATGGGCGCCTTGCGCTGCGCCCATGCGCCGGCACGCCCACGGCTGCCATCCCCGGTGGGCGGGTAGCCGGCCCGCGGGTCACCGTGGCCGTCACCTGCCCCGATGACGGCGGGTGGACGGTTCGCATCCCCTTGCGGATCAAGCAATTCGTATCCGTGCTGGTGACTACGCGGCCACTGGCGCGGGGCGATGGCCTGGCCGCCGATGACGTCCACGCCGAGGAGCGCGACGTCTCCAGCATGGGATACGGCTATATCGCCACCCTCGCCCAGGTCGAAGGCCGCGCGCTGGCCCGTCCGCTCCGCGCCGGCACCGTGCTGGCCCCGGGCATGCTGGCCGGCCGGCAGGCCGTACACAACGGCGACTCGGTCATGATCCTGGCCTCCATCGATGGCATCAGCGTGCGCGCGGAGGGCGTGGCCTTGGGCAACGGCGACAACGGAGCCCGGGTACTGGTGCGCAACACCAACTCCGGCAAGGTCCTTAACGCCATCGTGCGCAGCCAGGGCAGCGTCGAGGTGATCCAGTGACCGGCTGCACGAAAACCGTGGGCTGAATCGATTCACAATCGTGACGGCCGAATTCCGCCAGGAGCTAAAGTTCTGGCGCCCGGGGCCGTTAAGGGACGCGAAGGGCCGCCAAGGAACCAAGAATGAATACCACCATCAAGACCGGCATCACGCCGCAGCAGCAAACCCAGCCCAAGGCGCCCAGCGCTTCGGCTGGCCAGTCTGCGTCCGCCGACCAGGTTGCTTCCGCCGTGAAGACCAGTGACGACAGTATCAGCCTCACCAGCTCCGCCCAGGCGCTGGGCGAAGCCAGCAAGACAGGCGATGTCATGGACACACACAAGGTCGAAGCCATCCGCCAGCAGCTTTCCAGCGGTACCTACCAGATCAACGCCGGCGCCATCGCCACGAACCTGCTGAAGCTGGAAGGCCAGCTGGGCGGCCAGTCGTGAACGCCGGCCTGCATGCAGAGATCGCTGTCGCCGTCGAGGCGGTGATCGGCCAGATGCATCAGGCCGTGACCACCCTCCAGCAGGCCCTGACCGACGAACGCCGCGCGCTCGACGCGGGCTCGGCCGATGCCCTGGACGACGCCACCAGCTTCAAGCAAAGCCTGCTGCGGCGCCTGGAAACGCTCGACGTTGAGCGGAAGCACCTGGGACGCACCGGCAACATCGACACCGCCCTGCACCCGGCCTGGCCCTCCATCGTCGAGGGCCTTGCACGCTGCAAGGACATGAACCAGATCAACGGCGGCATCGTGAACCAGCGCTTGCGCCATGTGCGCAAGGCATTGTCGCTGCTCACCGGCCGTCCGGAAACCAGTGAACTGTACGGCCCGGGTGGTTACGCCCGCGGTGCCGCGCGCCCGGGGATGCTTGCCCAGGCCTAAGGCAATACTTAAGAAAAGGACCACGGTGCGCGGCTTGGAAAGGGGCGGGTGCCGTGGGTGACACGAAACCCATCATCGACCGGCCGTCCCCATGTCAGTTTTTGCCAATTCCCCGTCGATGAGCCAGGCACAGGTGCTGCCCGTCGTGAGACAGCCGATCCTCGACCGCCAGCAGGCCCTGTTCGCCTACGAACTGGCTTTCCCGCGTGGCAGCAACACCGACGGCAGCGAAGCCCTCACCGGACAAACGCTCGCCGCCATCGCCGACGGCAGCCTGAAGCAGCTGGTGCGCGACAACCGCGCCTTCCTGCACGTGTCGCGCGAACTGCTGGTTTCCCATGCCGAAACGCTTCGCCAGAACGCGCGCCTTGGCGTGTGCGTGGGTCCGGCCCTGGCCGGCGACGAAGAAGCCTTGACGACGCTCCGCTGGCTCAAGGCCAGTGGTTGCCTCTTGATGCTCGAGGACTTTCCCGACGACCTGGGTGATGAACAGCGCGCCGCGATCGAAGTGCTGCTGTTCATCGTGCAATACGCCATGGTCGCCGTGGATCACCGCGATATCGAAGCCACCAACGCCCGCATCGAGTACATCAAGAGCTTCAGCGTCAAGGCGATCGCCACGGGCGTGGACACTCCCGAGGATTACTCACGTTTCGTCGATGCACCGGTCGATGGCTTCCAGGGAAAATACCTCCTCAAGCCCGAGCGCGTGGACGTGCCGCGCATGTCGCCGAGCAAACTGGGCCTGCTGCGCCTGATCGGCGCCATGAACGAACCGAACAACGGCCCGATCGAACTGGGCAAGATCATCCGCGACGACGCCATCCTCAGCTACAAGTTGCTCGGCTGCGTGAATTCGGCCTATTTCGCCCTGCCCCGCCAATTGAAATCGGTGGAACAGGCAGCGGTATTTTTCGGCGTCAACCGCATGCGCAACTGGATCAGCACCATGGCGTTGGGCGGCATGGACGAGCGTCCGCCGGAACTCCTGCGCCTGGCCCTGGTGCGTGCGCAGATGTGCGAACGCCTGGCCTCGGGCAAACCGGCACTGAAGGAAATGGCCTTCACCGCAGGTCTGTTCTCGCTGCTCGACACGCTGATGAATGCACCGATGTCCTACGTGCTTGAACACCTGCCGCTGGCCACCGAGATCAACCAGGTATTGCTGGAAAACACCGGCCCCTTCGCGCCGATCCTCGACCAGGTACGCCAGTGGGAGTCCGGCGACGTGACGAGCGAGGAAGACGTCCAGAAGCTTGCCGCGATCTACTTTGAAGCCGCCCAGTGGGCGGACCACGTCTATGCCTTCGCCGATGCCGCGGCCAGCTGAAACATCCAGCTGCGCCTAGCCCACCAGCAGGTGCAGCAGCAGGAACTGCCATAGCAGCAGCACGGCCATGCCGATGATGGACAGCAAGGTCAATGCGATGCCCACCGAGCGGCCGAACGAATAGCCGCTGGCGCCCGACAGACCGAGGCCGTGCAGCACCCGCCCCACCACCAGCACGATGCCGAAGGCATGCAGCAGCCACGGCTGGGTCTGGTCCAGTTCCAGTATCAGCAGCAGGACCAGGGCAAGCGGGATGGTTTCAATCGCGTTGGCATGGGCGCGGACCGCCCGGGCCATGGCCGGCACGCCACCATCGCCCAGGCCGATCTTGTGCCGGTTGCGCAACAAGCTCACGCGCAGGAGAAGGCCAACTACCCATAACGCGAGCAAGGCCGCGTACAAGCCGGTAATCCGCATCGGTTCGGTTTCCTGTCAGTCCCCTTCGGACCGACAGTGTACCCGCCAGCTGGCCAGTGCAACGCCCGCGGCGCATAGCAGCAACCATGCGGCCGATTGGCCAATGCTCACCGCCAGCCACAGCACGCAGGTGATCGCGCCGATGGTGATGGCGGCCGTGCCCAGGGCGAACAACACATCGTGCTGCATGCGCTGGCGCTGGGACAGCAGGAAAACACCCAGGGCCACCAGCACGAAGGCCAGCATGCGCCAGGCGCCGATCATGCCTGGCTCCTCGGGCATGCCAGGGATCACGTCCACCAAGGAGCGGTCACCTACCTGGACCTCGAAGCCGGGGCTTGGCGCATCCGGGCGCGTGGAGGGCACCAGGGTATCGCCGTCGATGCGCGCCAGCACGGTGATTTCCTGCAGGGGCACGGTGCTCCATGACACCCGCAGGTCACCCAGCCGGGGGCTCCCCGGGCGGGCGCTGGTGACCAGCGCGCCGTCGTACAGCTGGAAGGTGGCGGCGAAGTTCGCCGGCAGGGATTTCATGTCCGGCGCAAGCGCGTTGGAGCCAGGCAACGCATGCAGGATGGCCGGCGACAGGACGAAATTGCCCAGCAGCACCTGGCCGGCATCGAACTGTTTTCCTTCCACGGGGAAGGCGCCGGGGTTGGCGTGCCCGCGCGGCTGGTCGAAGGTCGAGGCATTGACCGGGTGGTCCACCCAGTCGAGCTCGTAACTGGCGATCGAGCCCACGCGGATTTCCCGCCACTGGAACATTTCAACGTGGCGCACCAGCACGGGTGATTCCGCGTGCTGGCCAAAGGCGTCATCACGGGGTGCTTCGACCACCTTGGGCATGCCCGCCACGCGCGTGGTGGCTCCGTATTGGCCTGCCTGTGGACGCCCACCGCCGCCAAGGTCAAGCACGCTGCCGGCCGTGTGCTGGGCCAGCGCCTGGCGGTAGTCGATCAGCGACCGCTCGACCGTCGCCGAGACGCCAAGCCCGGCCAGCACCAGCAAGGCACCGATCACGCGCACGAGGGTGAAGCGCTGCAGCCAGCGCAAGGCCGGCTTCATGCGTCCAGCCCCGCCCCGTGGGCCGGTTTCATGGTTGTGCCTTGCCCGATGGAATTCATCACGTCGCTATGAGTGGTAATCGGCAAGGTGATCGGCGGTTACGCACATTTCTTTAACCCCTGCCTGCCCTTACTGCACCTTACCAAGCCCGGAAGGCCGGCGCGGGTCGCTGGCGGCGTCGAGCTTGTTCGCCTTGCGATCCCAGGTCACCACGTTCATGAAACCCCACGACGAGCGCACTTTGAGGTTGTGACCCATGTCGTTGAGCGCCTTGGTGGTAACGGCATCGAAGGTACCGTCCTCCACCGATACGGTGTCGGGCAGGTACTGATGGTGGAAGCGCTTCTGCGCCACGATGCCCTGGGCATCCTTGCCGTCGATGAAGGCAAGAATGCCTTCCAGTACCTGGGTGATGATGGTGGAGCCGCCCGGCGAGCCAATCACCGCGCTGCGGTCGGCACCGATGACGAAGCTTGGCGACATCGACGAAAGCATGCGCTTGCCACCCTTGGGCGCATTGGCCACGCTGCCACGGAGGCCGAACGCATTGGGTTCGTTCGGTACCAGGGCAAAGTCGTCCATCTCGTTGTTCAGCAGCACGCCCGTCTTGCCGGCGACGAACGCCGAACCGAACTCCAGGTTCACCGTAAGCGTGCTTGCCACCATGTTGCCGTCGGCATCGATGATGGAGAAATGCGTGGTGTGCATGCCCGGATCCGCGGCGAGCGCCGCGGGCAGCATCGACGAAGGCGTAGCCTTGTCCGGGAGGATCGTGGCGCGCAGGCCGTCGGCATAAAAGGGCGACAGCAGCATGTCCAGCGGCATCTTCACGAAGTCCGGGTCGCCCAGGTAATCGTTGTGATCGCGGAAGGCGCGGCGCATGGCTTCCAGGATGACGTGCGTGCGGTGGACGACATCCATTTTCGCCAGGTCGTACCCGGCAAGGATGTTGAGGATCTCGGCGATCGCCACGCCACCGGACGACGGCGGCGGCGCCGTGACGATCTTGAAGCCGCGATAATCCAGGTTGATGGGCTTGCGCTCCTTCACCTTGTAGGAGGCAAGATCCTGGAGCGTCCAGTTGCCGCCGGCCGCCTTCGCCGAAGCCACCAGTTCCTTGGCCGTCTCGCCCGCGTAGAAGCCCTCCACCCCCTTGTCGGCCAGGCGCTCCAGGGTGATGGCAAGGTCCGGCTGCTTGAACGTCCAGCCCTTCTGCGGCACGGCGCCGCCAGGCAGCAGCAACGCCGCGGAGGCCGGATAACGCGCCAGCACGTCCTTGCGTTCTTCAATGGCGCCAAGGAAGCGTTCATCGGGCTGGAAGCCGTCGCGGGCGATACGGATCGCCGGTGCAAGGGACACCTTGAGCGGCAACTTGCCATAGTGCTCGGCCATGTACACCAGCCCCGCCGGCTCACCAGGGATGCCGGCGGCCAGCGGACCGTTTTCGGCGGTATCGCGGTTGGGCTTGCCCTGCGCGTCGACGTAAACTTTGGTGTCGACCGCGCCGGGAGCGACCTCACGGGCGTCGACGAAGGTGTCCTTCGCGTCGCTCGCCCGGTGCAGCAGCGCCATGAATCCGCCGCCTATCCCTGAACTCTGGGGCTCCACCACGGCAAGCGTGGACGCCACGGCCACGGCCGCATCGAACGCATTGCCGCCCTTGCCAAGCACTTCGAAGCCGGCGTTGGTGGCCATGAAATTGGCACTGGCGATAGCCGCGTGGCCAGGGCGTTTGGCCATGTCCGCCGGCGCCGCGTGGGCCGCTGCCGCCACGAAGAAAAACGAAACGGCGGCGACGCGCCAGCCAGGTGCAAGCGTCATGCGCGGATCTCCAACGGCCCAAAGAGGTCAATACGACATGATGCGACGCAGCACGTCAACCCGTGCGCGCCATCAGGTGCTCGTACTTGAGCTTGAGTGCGTCCTGGCCCTCGACATAGGCAGGATCCAGCTCGATGCATTCGACCGGACAGACCTCGATGCACTGGGGCACGTCGTAATGCCCGACGCACTCGGTGCATAGGGCCGGGTCGATGACGTAGTACTCCTCGCCCAGCGAGATGGCCTTGTTCGGGCAAACCGGCTCGCAGACGTCGCAGTTGACGCAGGTATCGAGGATCTTCAGTGACATGGGGGCCATTGTACCCCGGCCCCCATGCCGCAAGGGTTTACATCTGGACGAAACGGTACTCGGCGCCCGTGGGCGTGACCGCGGCGCCCACGCGGTCCTTGTCGGCGGCTTCGCCGATGAACAGGACGATCACCTTCTTGAAGGAGCCGGCCTGGGTGTCCTTGAAGGCCGCGACGATGAGGTCGGCGGTCTTGGCAGAATCCGGGCCGCCAAAGGACAGCATGTTGCCCGGCAGCACGCCGCGGGCCGTGGTGCCCTGCACGTTCTCAAGCTGGCGTTCGCGACCGGCCACGGATGCGTCGTCGTCACCGGCCGGCACCAGGTAGTTGTACGGGCGATCGGCGGTCATGCCCTGCATGTTCGCCTTGACGATGGTGCCCAGGTACTTGCCCCAGGCAGCGGTATCGGCCGGATTGGTCGGCTTGGTCACCGGTGCCACGGCCGTGGTCGGAGCGGCGGCTTTATCCTCGTCGCCTGAATTGCCGCAGGCGCTAAGGGCCACGACCGACATGGCGAGGGAAGCGGCGAAAATGAGTTTACGCATGGTGGTCACCCCAGGTTTGGATATTTCAGGCTTGGCTTGATGCAGGCGCCGCGCCGCGCCAGCGCTGGCGCATCGCCTGTTGTACTGCCGGATGCACGAAGCCGGAGATGTCACCGCCGAGGCGGCCGATCTCGCGCACCAGCGAGGAGGAAATGAAGCTGTATTGCTCCGCCGGCGTCAGGAACAGCGTTTCGGCGTGCGGGATCAGGTGGCGGTTCATGCTCGCCAGCTGGAATTCGTATTCGAAGTCGGACACCGCGCGCAGGCCGCGCAGGATCACCCCGGCGCCGATCTCGGAGACGAAATGAGCCAGCAGGCAATCGAAGCCGCGCACTTCGACGTTTTTCTGGTCGGCCAGGGCCAATCGCGCCAGCGAGATCCTTTCGGACAGGCTGAAGCCCGGCCCCTTGTTCGGGCTTTCGGCCACGGCCACCACCACGCGGTCAAACAACGGCGCGGCGCGGGCCACGAGGTCGGCATGGCCGTTCGTGATGGGGTCGAACGTGCCGGGATAGACGGCAAGGCGCGGGTTGGTCATGGCAGGGTCGACACGGGCATCGGATTAGCTTAGCCGATCAACCCGATGGCGGCGATAGAGGGCAAAGACCACTTCCCCCGCCGTACCCTGGCGATGTAGCAGCCAGCCCGGTGGCGGGGTGAAGGCGCTGTCGCGGGCCGATTCGACATAAATCCACGCGTGTGCCCGCAACCACCCACCCGCTTCCAGTCGGTCGCCTACCCGTTGCCACAGGTCCAGCGCGAAGGGCGGGTCGAGGAAAACCAGGTCGAAGGGCCGGGGCGGCCGGGCCAGGAATGTGTCCCAGGAAGCGTTGACCGCAGTGGCCTCGATTCCCTGCAGCCGCGCCACGTTGGCCTCGATCCCCTGCACCGCGCGGCGGTCGGCATCCACCAGCACCGCACTGGCCGCTCCGCGCGAAAGCGCCTCGATCCCCAGGGCCCCGGTGCCGGCGAACAGATCAAGGCAATCGGCACCCTCGATCACCGGGGCAAGCCAGTTGAACAGGGTTTCGCGGACCCGTTCAGGCGTGGGCCGCAGGCCTTCCACCGCGGGCACCGCAAGACGGGAATTGCGCACCTTGCCGCCAATGATGCGCACCCGGCCGGGCTGCGGGGCGGCCATCAGCAGGGAGCCCGCTCAGCGGGCGGTGGGAAGGACGGTGCTAGCATCTACGTATTGTCTTTCAATCCCCTGGTCCATGCTCAAGTTCTGGAAGAAAAAACCTGCCGAGGGCGAGAACGCCCCCGCTGCCGATGCCGCGTCGGTAGATACCGCCTCGGAAACCCTGGCTGAAACCCTGTCCGAACTCCCGGCACCTGGGCGGGCCGATCCGGAAACGGAAAGCCCCGACCTTGAAGAATCCGCGCCGGCCGCGCGCCTTTCCTGGCGTGAACGGCTCGCCGGCAGTGGCTTCGCCAAGGGATTGGGTTCGCTATTCGTCCGCCATCGGAAACTCGACGACGACCTGCTCGACGAACTGGAAACCACGCTGATCACCTCCGACGTGGGCGTGTCGGCCTCGACCGAACTGGTGGAAGACCTTCGCCGCCGCATGCACAAGCGCGAGTTCGCCGACCCCGCAGCGCTGCTGGCGGCGCTGCGTAAATCGCTGGTGGATATGCTCCGCCCGGTCGAACAACACCTGGATGTTTCCACCCACAAGCCATTCGTGATCCTCACCGTCGGCATCAACGGCGTGGGCAAGACCACCACCATCGGCAAGCTGGCGCGCCGCTATCGAGATGAACACCGCGACGTGGTGCTGGCCGCGGGCGACACCTTCCGTGCCGCCGCCGTGCAGCAGCTGAAGACCTGGGGCGAGCGCAACAACGTGCCGGTGATTTCACAGGGCCAGGATGCCGACGCCGCCAGCGTGATCTTCGACGCACTGACGGCCGCGCGCTCACGCGGCACGGATGTGTTGATCGCCGACACCGCCGGGCGCCTGCATACGCAGGGCGGCCTGATGGACGAACTGGGCAAGATCGCCCGCGTGCTGAAAAAGATCGACGCTGAAGCCCCGCACGAAGTGTTGATGGTGATCGATGGCACCACCGGCCAGAACGCCATGAACCAGCTGCGCCAGTTCCTGGCCATCGTCGGCGTGACGGGCCTGGTGGTGACCAAGCTCGATGGCACCGCCAAGGGCGGCGTGGTATTTGCCCTGGCCCGGGAATTCGGCCTGCCCATCCGCTACGTAGGCCTGGGCGAGAAGGCCACCGACCTTCGCGTGTTCGATGCCGAGGCCTTCGTCGACGGCCTGCTGCCGGCCGCACTCGGCGCATCGTGACGGCGGCCCGTCGCTGGCGGCGGGGCCTGGCCTGGTTGGGCCTGCTGCTCGCGCTGGTGGTGGCAGGCGTGGTCATTGCCGTCTACGTCATGCTGCAGCCGGAGCGCTTCACCTCGCTGCTGGCTTCACGCGCCCGCGCGCTCGGCGTGGAACTCACGCTCAGCCAGCCTGCATTGCCCTCGCTGTGGCCGCGCCCGGCCATCGAGTTGCAAGGCATCAGCGTCCGCGGTGATGGCGGTGGCAGCATCCTGCTGGCCACGCGTGGACGCATCATCCTGCCCTGGCGGGCGCTGCTGCGGGGCGAAACGGCGATCTCGCGCATCGAATTCGACAATCCTCGCGTCGACCTTGACGCCCTCTCCGCGGCCATCGACGCCCTGCCCCCGGACAACACTGGCGCGCAGCCGCTCCTGCCGACGATCGACACCGGCTTGTCGATCAAGGACGGAACGGTGATCCGGGGAAATACCGTATGGCTGGGCGACGTCGATCTCGATACCGGCGAACTGCGTAGTGGCCGCCCGTTCAACCTGGCGCTGCGCTGCAAGGATGCCTCGGGCCGGCCGCTCTCGCTCGACCTTGGCACCACGCCGCGCCTCTCGGCCGATGTGCTGGACCTCAACGACATCACCGTCTCTGCGACCGTCGGCACCGACGTCAGGGCCAACCTCAAGGGCAGCGCGCATTGGCGCGGCGGCGCCAACGTAACGGGCTCGGTGGCCGGCAATCTCAACCGCGGCGGCGATGCCTATCAGGCAAGCGTGGCGATGAGCCCGGCCAACATGAGCGATCCACTCACGCTGGCGATCAAGCTCGACGGCGGCACCGACCACGCCGACGTGCGCATCGCACCGCTGAAGATGGCTGCCTGGTGGTCGTCGATGGCGGGCAACGGTCCGCTGACATTGCCCTCGTTCGATGGCAAGGTGGATGCGGCCGGCATCGAGGCTGGCCCGGTGAAAATCCAGGGCTTGCACCTACGCAGCGGCCCGGATGTCACGCTGCCGGCGCCCGCCTCCACGGCAGCGGCAAAATGAGCGACATTGCCGCGCGACTCCTGGCCTGGTACGACACCCACGGCCGCAAGAACCTCCCCTGGCAACACCCGCGCACGGCCTACCGCGTGTGGTTGTCCGAGGTGATGCTGCAACAGACGCAGGTCACCACCGTCATCGGCTATTTCCAGCGGTTCCTCGATCGCCTGCCCACCCTGCCCAGCCTTGCCGCCGCCGACGAAGACACCGTGCTGGCCCTGTGGGCGGGCCTGGGCTACTACCGCCGCGCGCGTTTCCTGCATGCGGCGGCCAAGCTGTGCATGGAACGCCACGGCGGCGACCTGCCCACCGGCTTCACCGAGCTTGCCGCCCTGCCCGGCATCGGCCGTTCCACCGCCGGCGCGATCCTGGCCCAGGCGCACGGCCTGCGCTTTCCGATCTTGGACGGCAACGTCAAGCGCGTGCTTACGCGTTTGCACGGCATCGCAGAATTTCCTGGCGACACCGCCACGGAAAAGAAACTGTGGCTGCTGGCCGAATCGCACACGCCAAACGCACGGCTGGCCGACTACACCCAGGCGATCATGGACCTGGGTGCCACGGTGTGCGTACGCGCACGGCCACTATGCGCGGCATGTCCGCTACAGGACAACTGCGTCGCGCATCGCGACCACCTGACCGCCGTGATCCCTGCATCCAAGCCCGCCAAGGCCATACCCACCCGCGCCACCACCATGATCGTCCTACGCGACGCGCGCGGCCGCATCCTGCTGGAAAAGCGCGGCGCCGCCGGCGTCTGGTCGGGCCTGTGGAGCCTGCCCGAAGCCATCGACGTCGAGCATGCGGCAGTCGCCGCCACTGCACTTGCCCGCGTGGCCGAGTCCCGCGCCCTGGCCCCGTTCACCCACGTCTTCAGCCATTACCGCCTCAACGTGCACCCTGTGCTGTTCGACCGCGCGACAGCCACCCCAGGCATCGCCGACAATGACCGCCTTCGCTGGTGTGCGCCCGGTGACGCCGCGGCCCTTGGCCTGCCGGCACCCGTCCGCACCCTGCTGTCACCGCTTTGGGAGATACCCGCATGACGCGCACCGTGCATTGCATCAAGCTCGACAAGGAAGCCGACGGCCTGGATTTCGCCCCGTGGCCAGGCGAGCTTGGCCAGCGCATCTACCACCAGGTCAGCAAGGAAGCCTGGGGCCAGTGGCTGGCCCACCAGACCATGCTGATCAACGAGATGCGCCTGTCCCCGCTGGACCCGAAAACCCGCAGCTTCCTGGCTGCGGAAATGGAGAAGTATTTCTTCGGTGGCGATGTCGCCCAACCCGCCGGATACGTGCCGCCAGAGGCCTGAAGGCTTGACGCCGGGCCGCTCACCGGATTTAATACGCGGCTCGCCAGCAACGTTTGTTTGCTGCGCACCCATGGCCGGGTAGCTCAGTTGGTAGAGCAGGGGATTGAAAATCCCCGTGTCGGCGGTTCGATTCCGTCCCCGGCCACCATAAAATCCAATGATCAGGCTCGCCGACGCGCGGGCCGTTTTTGTTTTTGCAGCCAGCATTCAACCGCATCATGAGATACCTTCCAGGCTGGGTTCCCGCTTCAGGGCGACGGCGGAGGGGATATGGCTGGATGGGCGATACGCGCGTTGATCGTGGCATGCGCAGTCTCGGTTTGCATGGGAGCGAGGGCACAGGCACTTCCGCTTTGGGCAACAGTGCCCGAGGTTCCACCGCTGCCGAAGCCCGAACGACACGGCTTCGTGGATAACGCTGGAGCTCGGCTGTATTACGCCGTATTCAACGCCAGTGGCGGCGCCCCGGTCATCCTGCTTCATGGCGGCTTCGCATCGTCGGAGTCCTGGGGTTACGAGGTTCCCCATCTCGCTGAAAATCACGAAGTGATCGTGATGGATAATCGTAGCCACGGCCGAAGCAGCATGCCGGCAGCGCCCTTTACCTACGCGCTGATGGCATCGGACGTCATCGCCGTGCTCGATGCCGAACATGTTCGCAAGGCGTCGGTCGTCGGCCTGAGCGACGGCGCCATCGTCGGGCTGATTCTCGGCGTCCGCAATCCCGGTCGCGTGGATAAATTGTTCTTGTGGGGCGCAAGCTTCAACACCCACTCCGAGCGCAGTGGGCCGCCTGATCTTGCGATGAAGGGCATGGGCTCGGCTTTCATGGCTAGGATGCAGAAACAGTACGAAGCGTTGTCGCCAACGAAAGATGGCTTTCCGGCGCTACGGGCGAAGCTCGGACAACTCTACGAGAGGGAGCCGAACCTGACGCCGGCTGAGCTTGCGAGCATCAGGGCGCCAACAGTCATCGCGGATGGCGAGCATGAACAATTCATCGCGCCCGATCACACGAAGCGGCTCGCAAGCCTCATCCCGGGCGCCAAGTTAGTCATTCTTCCGAACGTCAGCCACGGTGGCCCGCAGCAAGATCCCGTGGCCTTCCATCGCGCGGTTGCGAAGTTCCTGCAGGAGTGATCACGTGACCAACCCGAGCTTCGACGACGGCGAATGGCAGGCCCAGAAACGTGCCCGGAAGGCCGTGCTCTTGGCCTCGCCCCCGTGTGCATGGAGTTTCTCCGCCCTGTGCTGCGCCGCGGCGGCACAAGGTTTCCAGCTTCTGACCAAGCGCATGGCGCGGGACTTCGAGGCGTCGTTACGATGAGCGCGCCGACGCGCGAGGCGTTGCAGGAACTGCGGGAACTCGAGCCCGTCTTCCACACGCCCGCCTATGGCCCTGGCAGGCAAGATGCTGAACGCTTTGTCGATGAAAATTTCTGGGAAGTGGGCGGTTCCGGCAACGCGTACTCGCGCGAGGTCGTGCTTCAGGCTGTCGGGGAACGGCTAGCCGAGGGAGAACCCCAGAGCATTCCCCTGGAGGATTTCCGGTGCCGTGAATTGGGCGCTGGCGTATTCCTGGTGACTTATATCCTGCACCAACCTGACCGCCCTACCCGCCGCTCCACGCTTTGGCGTTCCACGCCCGATGGCTGGAAGATGCTTTACCACCAGGGCACCCCGATAAGCGCCCAGCGTTAGCTCACCGGCGCGTCCGCTCTTACCACCAGCACATCAGCAACCCACGCCTGTTGCCACCGGGTTACCTTTTCATCCGGGCCCAGCAACTGGGGCGAAACCGGAGCAGGGGCCGCAAAGGCCTGGTGTCCCGCAAGGCAAGCCGCGTTGGCGGCGCCGTAGAGACGCCCCGCCTCTTCCATGACGAGAGCAACCAGCACGCCACAATTTGCACACATCAGGAATTGAGCACGCTTTGAGCCCTGCCGATAGACGCGAAGCGCATCCGGCTCATTCTCGAACACGGATAGCCGCCCTGCCGGATCAGACACGTAGGCCGCCCCATGCATCTGGCAGAACGAACAGTCGCAGGCACGGGGGCTGATCTGCGAAAGCTCCGTGGCAGTTGAAAGCTCCAGGCCAAGCTTGCCGCAATGGCAGCTTCCCCGGAGTACTTCGATCTCAGCCATCGTCAGAACCGCCCTTCGTGTCGATCAGCGCCGTGTCGCCGGCGCCCAGTCTAGACCGCCTGCAGCGCTTTATCATCGGCGACCGCTGATGGATACTCCCGTCGAGCCGCGCACACCACCGGGGAGCGCCACGCATGCATACATCGATCAGCGCGCTGGATATCTACCCCAATGTACGCACGCTGCTGGGCATGATCGTGGGCCTGGCACTTGCCCACATGCTTACTCAGTTCGCACGCATCATCGAGTTCAACCGCTGGCACCGGCTCTACTGGCCACACATGGTGTGGGCGGCCTTCATGCTGGTTTACATCATCCACTTCTGGTGGTGGCAGGTACGGCTGTCGGCGTTGCCGGCATGGACGTTCGGTGCGTTCGCCTTCATCGTGTTTTATGCGCTGCTGGTATTCCTGGCGTGCACCGTTGTGCTTCCGGGAAGCCTCAGTGATGGCCGGATCGAGGACGATCAATCGCACTATTACGCGAGGCGCGGGTGGTTCTTCGGCCTTGTGGCGGCGATCTACGTGGTCGACATATTTGACTCGCTCCTCAAGGGAAGCACGTTCGTTGCCTCCCTTGGGACGGAATATTACCTGCGCAACGGGACGTACGTTCTGCTGGCGCTCATTGCCACGCGAACACGCAACGAGCGATACCACCAGGCATTCGCCCTCCTTGCATTCGCCTACCAATTGGCCTGGATTGTCCGGCGATACGAGGTGTTTGGCTGAGCAAAACCGGGCATTAGCCGTGCGGCACGGCACCGGGGTCCATCCACATCACTTCCCAGATGTGGCCGTCGGGATCCTCGAAGCTCCGGCCATACATGAAGCCGAAGTCCTGCACCGGCGTAGGGTCGGCCTTGCCTCCCGCGCTCACGGCCTTTTCCACCATCGCCGTGACGGCGTCGCGGCTGTCTTCGGACAGGCACAACAGTACCTGCGCATTGGCGTGGGCATCAACGATAGGCTTGGAAGTGAACTGGCGCCACTTGTCGTGGGTCAGTAACATCGCATGGATCGTTTCGGAAAAGACCATGCAGGCCGCGGTATCGTCGGTGAAATGCGGATTGTTGGCAGCCCCCACCGCTTCATAGAAGGCCATCGACCGCTTCAGATCGGTTACCGGAAGGTTAACGAAGATCAGCTTCCCCATCACGCATCTCCTTTGTAGATTCCCGAGATTGTCGGCAACCTTCAACGTCGACCGCAAGACCTACTAACGACACCCCAGTGATCCCTTGCAACGAAGCCTCAAGGCGGCATCCCATCGAGCTCCGCCGCTGCCACGGCCAGGCCCGAGACCACGCCCAGTGACGGATCACCCTTCACCAGTTCGATTTCCGGGAAGCTCTCGCGAACCGCGGCTTGCACGGCGGGCGAACGCGAGGTGCCGCCGGTAAGGAATACACTGGCTGCAGTGTCGGAGTTGACAAGATCACTGCGAACGTCATCGAGGGTGCGTTTCAAGCGGTTGATGAAGGGCGAGATCGCCTCGATCAGTTCCTGCTGGGTGGTGTCCACGCCAAGCCCATCTTCAAGGAAACCGAGGTCGGAGTGATGTGCGGCATCGGCCGACAGCAGGATCTTGGTGCGCTCGGCTTCCTGGTTCAGCCGCGTGGTGGCGCCGGGTTTCTGCAGATTGCGCAGGCGCGACTGCCAGGGCTCGTCCACCAGGCGGTAATCCTGCTTGCGGAATTCCCGCTGCTTGGGAAGGTTGTGCACGCTAGCCGCTTCGACGTAATGGTGCACCGGCACCTTGGCGATGTTGTTGCCAAGCAGCGGCATGAAGGCATGGACGGATAGGTTTACATCAAGGTCGGTACCGCCCTTGGGCAAGCCCCAGCTGCGGGTGATCTCCGGGTGCTGGCCGCCGCCGAGTTCCGCGAAGGCGACGTCGGTGGTACCGCCGCCGATATCCACGATCAGGGCGCGCTGCCGGGCGGCCAGGCTCTTGTGATAGTGCATGGCCGCCGCCGCAGGTTCCTCCAGGAAAGAAACCTCATCGAAGCCTGCCACGGCCGCGGCCTCACGGAGCAGTTCCACCGCCTGCTCGGAGCCGCGCTCGCCCATCGACGAACGGAACTGCACTGGCCGGCCGATCACCGCGCTTCGTACCGGCTCGCCCAGCTGGCGGCCGGCGGTAAGGCGGATGTGCTCGAGGATGTGGGTTGCGATGTGCACGATCACCTTGCGCACCTGGGGATCCATGCGGAAGCCCAGCATCGACTTGGGCGACTCGATCAGGTTGCCGTCGCCATATTCAAGGTAGGCATCCACGGCCTCATCGCCGAAGAGCGCGTGCTGGAAGCTTTCGAGCGTGGCCGTAGGCGAGTTGCGGGCGCGCTCTTCCAGCCACTGCCGGCGTACCAGGCGTATTGAGTCACGGCGCAGCGCATCGTCGCTGCGTTCGGCACCGCCGAACTGCCGCAGCTGGGTGCGCAGGTCGCGCACCTGTGCCTCGACCTCCGCTTCAAGCGCCGGGGTGAGCGTGAAATCGTTGGGGTCGGGCACGACCTCGGGGAAAAATACCGCCGTGCGGAATTGCGCCGAATCGCCGAAACGGATGATTTCCAGTTCGCCATGTCGGTAGGTCGCGGCCGCCGAGTAACTGGTGCCGAAGTCGATGCCGATATGCATGATGCTCTAATCCGACAGCGCGCTGAAACGCTTGCGCACGCTCTTGAGTGATTTCACCAACGCTGCCTGCAGCTTGGGGGTAAGCCGGCTTTCCGGCACCGCCACGGCAATCGAGGCCACCGAACGGTCCGCGCCGTTCACCAGCGCAATGGCCACCGAGCCCACGCCGTCCTCGCTTTCCTCGTGGTTGGTGGCAAAGCCATTCAGGCGTACATCCAGCAGCGCCGTTTCCAGCGCACGGAACGAGCGCACCGAATGCGTCGTCTTGATCGTGAGCTTCTTGTCCGCATAGATCGCGGCCACCTGGGCGGGAGTGAGTTCTCCCAAGAGCGCCTTGCCCGCCGATGTGCAATGCGCGGGCAACACCTGCCCGGTACGAGCGGTAACGCGCAGTGCGCGGTCGCTCTCGATGGCATCGACATAGCGCACCTGGTCGCCTTCCAGGATCACCAGGTGCACCGTCTCGCCAAACTCCGCGGCCAGCTCCTCGAGGAAAGGCCGCGCCTGCATGCGTACGTCCATCTTCTGCACCACGGCCAGCCCGATCTCCACCAGCATCGGGCCGGGGCGGTAGGCGCGCGAGGATTCCTGGCGCACGAAGCCATGCTGGATCAGCATGGCAAGTAGCCGATGCGCCGTGGAATGGGCCACGCCCAGGTAGGCACAGGCTTCGGTCAGGCGCACCGATTGCTGCTCGCGGAACAGCAACAGCAGGCGGAGCGCGTTGCCGACGGACGATATCGGGTAGCTTGGGGCGCTGGCCTCGGCGGCGAGCCCCACTTTTTCGACCAGGGAGTCTTTCTTCATAGCGGACAATTTTGCCGGCCTGAGGAAAACTTGTCCAGCCTTAAGAACGATCGGCGCTCACGAGACCAGCCAACCCACCAGCAGGGCCAGGATAAATCCCGCGATCGGCGGCGCCCGGTTCAACAGCAGTACCGTGCCCGTGCAGACCATGGCAACGCCAAGGACGTCGGTGGCCGCATGCCATGCCAGCGACCCGCTGGAGATGGCCAGGAGCGCCATCACTGACAGGGACAAGGAGAACATCACCGCCCGGAATCGCTTCAGGTGCACCAGCCGGCTGCGCGCCTTCTCCAGGGGCAGCACCAGCATGGGGGGCAGCATCAGCGCCACGACGGCCACCAGCGCCCCTTTCATGCCCAGGACAAAGTAGCCCACCACCACCAGATACAGCCCGTTCGGGCCAGGCGTGATGTTCGCCACCGACAACGAATGCAGCAGCAATGAATCCGCTTGCAAGCCCGCGGCATCGAGCTGCCCACGCATCACCGGAAGGGAACTCAAACCACCGAAGCCGATCATGTTGGCGATCAGCACGGTAACGAACAGGTGCTCAAGGCTCATCGGGGGCCCCGGTGTCCGGTGGCGGCGGCAACACCTCGAACATGTCGGGGAATATCAGCGCCAACGCGATGGCAATGCCCATCACCAGCAACGGATCGCCAAGCCACAGGCCCAGCACGACGAAAAGCGCGAACAGTAGAAACGCCCGCACGAACGGCACCGGCCGCATGATGTCGCGGAACAACTGGATAGCCAGGGACACGGCAAAACCCGCCGCCATGCCCGCCACCGCGTGCAAGGGCACGTGCGCACGGGGAAAGGCGCTGATGCGTTCGTAACCCCAGGCCAGTGCGATGGTGATGGTGAGGGAAGGCAGCATCAGGCCCGCTAGGCCCGCAACCATGCCGCGTGTACCGCAGACCGCGCGGCCTATCAGCATCACCTGGGAAAGGATGCTGATGCCGGGCGTAAGCCTCGACAGCACCAGCTGATCGATGAATTGCGCTTCGGTGAGCCAGCGCTTGCGCAGGCACAACTGCCGCATGGCCGATACCGTGGCGCTGCCGCCACCGAACGACGTAAGCCCGATACGGGCAAACGCCATGAACACCTCGGTCCACGGCGCGAGCGGGGCATGATGCGCCTTGCTACCGACTTGCATCAGTGCCCCACTCCCTCTTGCCTGGCTAAAGTGGCGGCCCGGTCAGTACTTCCAGCTGCGGTCGGGCGTGGCGACGTCGATTTCAACGCCATCCGGGTCCAGGAACTTGAAGAAACGCGGCGGGGTCTGCTGCTTGTCCTCGCCGTAGATCTCGATGCCATATTCCTTCAAGGCCTCGACGCAGGCGGCGGTATCGGAGATTTCCACGCCGATGTGGTTCGGCCCCAACGTGCCCTGGGCCCACGGCGAGAACTGTACGCGCTCGTCCGGGCAAAGCAGGGAATAATTGACTTCGCCGTCGCTCATGTCGATGGCCTTGCCCGGGTAATGGCCCGGCGTACGGATGGGGCCCAGGCGTTTGAAGCCCAGGACCTTCTCGTAGAAGGTCGCTGCCTTCTCGAGGTCTTTGGTGACGACGCCCATATGGCGGATACGCATCCGGAGTTCTCCTGTGAGTTTCGATCTGTAAGAAATTCTGTCCGCTAGGTGGACGGTAGTGGATGGTGAGCGCTGGGGACGATCAAGTCAAGACACCATTTTTCCGCATAGCGGAAATGTCTACCGTGCAATGATGGTGTCGTTGCGACAATTATATTGCATCGCATCATTATAAAACTCAGATAATTATGAACTTAATTTCATTATGGCCAACAAACATATTGCATAGCAGCATTGAAATGAGCCACTTTCCCTAGCTTTCACCGTCAATTCGCATTTCCGGCAAAAACAGCCGCCACCTATCCCGCCTGTTTTACCCCATTCCACGCTTAATTCGCCAAAACACCTTTAAAACAAGTGCGATTTCATTCGTGCATGCGCCCTTGACGACCGCAAACTATTCTCCTATGGTCTGTCCGCCAGAGAGAAATGTTTTCTGCCTAGCGGAGATTCCAGAATGCGTCGTACGGATGTTGCCTTCGGGGTGGTCGTCACGGCCCTCGGGGCGGGAGCGCTCACCATGGCGCTGTTCATGCCCTTCTTTTCCGAGAACACCCCGGGGCCGGGATTCTTTCCCCGCCTGGTGTCCTCGGCCCTGGTGATCCTGGGGTTGCTGCAGATCCGCCAGGGCTTGCGCCCGGCTACGCCTGAAGTGCGACCGATAGCGCCGGTGAGCCATCTGGAGAAAGTCGCCCATGGCAAAGCCGCTCCGCGCGAGCCGGGCAAGCCCTTCCTTTCACGCCGGCCGCTTACCGTGCTTGCCGCCTACATCGTGGCCGTGCCTCTGTTCGGCGTGCTGGGCTTCGTGGTTACCGCCACGCTGCTGCTGGCCTTCCTGCTCTTCTACGTGGAGAAGCGCCGCAACCTAGGTGCCTACTTCGGCACCGTGGCCATACCGATCGCCACATGGCTGCTCTTCGTTCAGCTGCTTGGCATGGAGCTGCCCAACGGCATGTTCCATCTCGGCGTGCTCGGCATCTGACACGCAAATTCCTCGGAACCTTAATTAATGTCCGTCCTTACCAACCTGATCGATGGCTTCGCCACGGCCATGACCGTGACCAACCTGGCCTGGATGATCGCCGGCGCCGTGCTGGGCACGCTGATCGGCATCCTGCCCGGCCTTGGAAATCCCGCGGCCACGCTGGCGATCCTGTTGCCGCTTACCTTACGATTACCGCCCACCACGGGCCTGATCATGATGGCGGGCATCTATCACGGCGCGAAGTTCGCCGGCGCCACCACCGCGATCCTGCTGAACATTCCCACCGAAACCTCGTCCGTGGTGCTCTGTTACGACGGCCATGAGCTGGCCAAGCAGGGACGCGCCGGCCCCGCCATGGGTATGTCGGCCATTTCCGGCTTCATCGCAAGCACCGTGGGCATCGTTGCCCTTACCTTCGCCGCGCCGCTGGCCGCGCAACTGGCAGTGAATTTCGGTCCACCCGAATTCGCCGTGCTGATGTTCTTCGGCCTGTTGCTGGTGGTGACGCTCGCCGGCAAGTCACCGGTAAAAGGCTTGATCTCGATGTTCCTGGGCCTGCTGGTTTCCACCGTGGGGGTGGACATCTTCACCGGCACCGAGCGTTTCACCTTCGGCAGCGTGAACCTGTACGACGGCATTGAATTCCTGATCCTCACGCTTGGCCTGTTCGCCGTGGGCGAAGTGCTGGTGAACCTGGAGAAAGTGCGCGGCAAGGTGGAAAAGCTCGACGCGCCAAAGCGCCTGCGCGACTACCTGCCGAACATGGAAGACTTCAAGCAGTCGCGGCTCGCCATCGCCATCGGCTCGGTGATCGGCTTCTTCATCGGCGCGCTGCCTGGCGGCGGATCCACCATGGCTTCGTTCGTCAGTTATGCGGTAGTGAAGAACACCTCGAAGCATCCGGAGCGTTTCGGTACCGGCGCCATCGAAGGCGTTGCCGGCCCGGAAGCCGCCAACAACTCCGAAGCTGGCGGCGCAATGATCCCGTTGCTTAGCCTGGGCCTTCCCGGCAGCGCCAGCACCTCGGTGATGCTGGCGGCGCTGCTGCTTTATGGCGTGCAGCCGGGCCCGCTGCTTTTCACCAACCATCCGGAGATCGCCTGGCCGGTGATCGCCAGCCTGTACCTGGGCACCATCGCCTTGCTGGTATTGAACCTGCCGCTGATCCCGCTGTGGGTACAGATCCTGCGCATTCCGTATTGGCTGCTGTACCCGATCATCCTGATCCTTGCAGTGGTGGGCGCCTATAGCGTGCGCGGCTCGATTTTCGATGTTTACCTGTTGATGGCCTTCAGCGTCACCGGCTACCTGCTGAGAAAACTCGAGGTGCCGGCCACGCCCATGCTGATGGCCTTCGTGCTGGGTCCCGAGGCCGAACTCACCGTGCGGCAATCGCTGATGCTGTCGAACAACAATCCGATGATCTTCCTGGAGCGGCCGATCTCCGCCACGATCCTTATCACCACCGTGATCGTCGTGGTGCTCTCCGCCTGGGGTCGCCGCCGCCAGCGCCGGCGCGCCGCGTCCGCCGCCTTGCATACCCAATTTGTCGCCACCGCCGTCGTCGATACCGTGAAATAAAGGGGCCAACCATCATGAAAACTTTCCTTCAGCGGCAGCGACACGCGGCCGCGCTAGCCCTCCTCATGCTGCTTTCGGCAGGCGCCATCACCGCCTGCACCGATAACGGCGGTATCGACAAGAACGGCAAGCCCGGCGAAGTACAGTTTGTCGTCGACACCGGCCCCGGCGGCGGCAGCGACGTGTTCGCGCGCCAGATCGTGAAGATCGCCCTGGCCAACAAGCTGATCGACGGCAACTGGCCGGTGCTGAGCCGCTCGCAGGGTGGCGGCCTGGCCGCCATGAGTTTCCTCAAGCAGAAAGCTCCGCAGCCGGACTACATCGCGGCATTCACCTCGAAGTGGATCATCAGCGGGCTCAATACGCCCAGCGCCGAGGCCACGGTGAAGGACCTCACGCTGATCGCCCAGGTAGCCGTGGAGCCGCAGATGGTGGCGGTGCCGGCGAACTCACCCTACAAGACGATGGCCGACTTCATCGCCGACGCCAAGGCCAAACCGGGCCAGTTGGTGCAGGTAGGTGGCGCCTATTCCTCAGTGGACAACCTGGCCGCGCTGAAGGTCCAGGAAAACACCGGCACGAAGTGGAAGTACCTCTCCTTCGCCGACGGCGGCCCGCGCATCACCGCCCTGCTCCGCGGCGACGCCCAGATGATGTTGGGTGCGCAGACCGACTTCTCCGAGGAAGTGGCTGCCGGCCAGCTGCGCATCATTGGCGTGATGGGCAAGCACCGCGCGCCGAAATTCCCCGATGTACCCACCTTCGCCGAACAGGGAATTTCCGAAGACGGCCTGCCCGATGTGCTGCAGTGGCGCGCCATCGCCGGTCCCGCCAACATGCCGGTCGCCGCAGTGGCCTATTACCGCGACGTGTTCTCGAAGATGACCCAGACGCAGGACTGGAGGACATACATGGACGAAGAGGGCCTCGTGTCCGAGTACGTTGCGGGCCCTGCCCTCGACCAGCGCGTGCAGTCGTTCACCACCTCGATGACGCCAATGGTTCGCCTTCTCAAGAGCGCCAACAAATGACCGAGGTAGTAACCCTCTTGAGCAAGACACGCCAGCTCGGCATGTTTTCATCGTTGCTTGAATATGACGATCTACCCGCCAACGTTGCGCATTATGCACGGCGCGCCCTGGTGGACTGGACAGCCGCGACCATCGGCGCGGTGGACGAACCGTCCGCGAAGAAGATGCGTCAAGTCGTTTCCGACGTCGGCGGTGGCGGGGCCGCCAACGTGATCGGCAGTAATGTCACCAGCAATGCGGTGTTCGCGGCCCTGGCCAATGCCTACGCCTCGCACCTGCTGGATTTCGACGATTGTTTCAACCCGTTGGAAACCACCATTCACCTGAGCTCGTGCCTGTGGGGCGCGATCCTCGCCGTGGGCCAGCAGCGCAAGCTTTCGGGCAAGGACGTGCTTACCGCCTATGTGGCCGGCTTCGAGACCGGCGCCCGCGTGGCGCGCGCGGCAGGGCCCTCGCACTACCAGAGCGCATGGCACGTCACCGGTGTCTGCGGCCACGTGGCTGCTGCGGCCGCGGTGGCCAATGCACTGAAGCTTTCACCCGACGCCGCCACCCATGCACTTGGCGTTGCCGCAACTCAAGGCGCGGGCATCCGCGAGGTCTACGGCAGCGACACCAAGGCCATTCACCCGGGCAAGGCAGCAATGGATGGAGTGCTGTCCGCATTGCTGGCCGAGAAAGGTTTCACCTCCATCGATACCGCCATCGAAGGGCAGCGCGGCCTGCTGGCTGCCGTGAGCAAGGATCCGAATAACAGCCTGCTGACCGAAGGCCTGAGCTCCGACTGGCAGATCCTGGAAAACGGCAACAAACTCTACCCCACTGCTTCGCTCACGCATCCGCCGATCGAAGCGGCGACGCACGCCGCGGCATCCGGCAAGCTGACTCCCCCCGAGATCGAAGGCATCGTGGTGCGCGTACATCCGTTCACGGCCGCCGTCACCGCGCTGGTGCATCCAGCCGACGGCCAGGCCGCACGGTTCAGCACACCGCACGGCATCGCCGTGCCGTTGGTGCGCGGCGCGCTTACCCTGGCCGACTTCGACCAGGCCAGCATCGACGATCCGCAAATCAAGCGCCTTCGCGGCCTGGTGACGCTGGTGGCTGACGAGGGCATGGATCGCCGCGGCTGCGAACTCACCATCCAGACGCGCCAGGGGCTAACCATGCGCTTCGATGTGGCACGCAACCGAGGCACGCCGGCAGTGCCACTTACCGACGACGAACTTTCCAAGAAATTCTCCGACGCCGCCACCCGCAAGCTCGACAACGCGGTGGTAGCGCCAACCCTGGATGCCATGTGGGCCCTGGACAAGGCGGCCGACGTGAACGCATTCGTGCAACGACTGACCGTATCGCAGCGCGACTAAAGGCTTAAACACACGTACTGCCTGCAAAGGCACCAACCGGCCAGGGGATGGGCCGGCGGGGACGCTTTTGCCAAAAAAACAGTACACCACACCTGATGGGGAGGAACGTCATGCATCAAGCACCAACCAAGGCGCGGTGGCCGCGCATCGCACTGAGCATCGCCATCGCCTTGGCATGCAGCTCACCGGCATGGTCGCAGGCCGCACCGCCCGCCGACAACGGCAACATCATGCTGCTGGATACGCTGCTGAAGAACGGCGTGATCACCAAGGCCCAGTACGACGCGCTCGTGACCCAGGAGCAAAAACGCCAAGCTGCCGCCGTGGCCACCGTGCAGGCCGTGCCCGCGGGAACCGCGTCCGAGGCGACACCCGCCACCAAGACCAATGTCACGCCATTCAAGTCCAAAGACGAGAACTTCACCATGAAGCTCGGCGGGCGCATCCAGGCCGACTACGGCTTCGGTGATAGCGACAAGACCAAGGTGGGCAATGCCCAGGAAATGCGCCGCACCCGCTTCGACCTGTCCGGCACCATCTACAAGGACTGGTCGTACATGGTGAGTTACGACTTCTCGGCCTCTCCCGATGAGATCAAGAACGCCTACCTCGACTACACCGGATTCAAGGATACGGACCTTACGGTAGGTTACTTCAAGGAATATTTCTCCCTGGAATACCAGACCTCCAACAAGGCCACGGAATTCCAGGAGCGCTCGATGCTCAATGACAGCTTCGATCCGCCCAAGCGCTTCGGCCTGGGCTACTTCCGTCATTCGAACTTCGCCGAGCACAGCGAATACACTCTGGGCGTGGGCCTGTTCGGCAGCGGTTACCCGCGTGATACCGACAAGAACGACGACGCCGGCGTGGGTGTGGCCGCCCGCGCCACCCTGGTGCCGATCCATACCGACGATCGCCTGTTCCATATCGGCCTGGACACCGAGTACCGGCACACCGGCCACACGGAGGAAGTGGATTTCTCGACCCATCCGAATGCGCACTTCGCCGATTCGCTCATCGACACCAGCGACATCCTGAACGTCACCAAGGAAGAAAAACTCGGCGGCGAAGTGGCCGGCGTGTATGGCCCGCTGTCGATGCAGGCGCAGTACGACACGATGAAGATCAAGCGCAGCATCGGGCCGGACCTGAGCTTCAATGGCTGGTACGCCCAGGCCAGCTACTTCCTGACCGATGATTCCCGCGCACCGGCCTACGAGGCCGGCTCCTACGGCACGATCAAACCCAAGGGCAAGTACGGAGCCTGGCAGATCGGCGTGCGCTACGACACGCAGAACCTGATCTCCCACGACATCATCGGCGGCAAGGAAGCGAACTTCGACGCCGCGTTGAACTGGTACGTCAACAAGTACGTTCGCTTCTCGATCAACTATATCAAGGTGCTGAAGCTCGATCGACCAGGTGACATCAACGACAACAACAAGCCGACCATCGTGGTCGGGCGCATGTGGATTGGCTTCTAGAAAGCTTCCCGGGCGCATGGATGCGCCATCTTTGATAGTTGAGCTTCCTTCGATTGAAAATTGGCACGCGACTTTGAGACAGTTCTGATGGAATTGCCTCGTCGCGTTTGCGAAGATTTATGGGTCGTCGGCGCACCGGCGACAATCGGGTATCAGAACCCGATACACATAATCGACCACCGCAGGTAGCTCCTGCGGTGGTCGAGGCCATCCGCCTTCGGGCGGGCAGCCAGGCGGGCTTAGCCCCGGCCGTTTATGTGTACGGTTTCTGATCCTGGCTGCCCGCCACCACTCTCGTGTTCGGGCCAAGATGGCAGCATCGCCACTCGCACCACCCATGCCAGAAGTTCATTGGCGAACGCGTTACACCCTGCTTACTATCCAAACTCATGCTGGCCACCGGCCCGCGGAAGGGAGGGTACCCATGCGCTTCGCATTACTTCTGACCATGGCGTCGATCTGCTTTGGCATCGGCACATCAGTCACGCGCGCAGAAGATGCCCCCTCACCCACCAGCCGCGCCGAGGCCGTGCAGATCGTCGCCGACCTCCGCCATATCGTCACGCCCGAGGGCATCGAGCGGCACGAGAAAGTCCGCATCGGCGGCATCGAACAGTGGGTGAGCATCCGCGGCACCGACAAGCGCAACCCCATCCTGCTGATGGTCCACGGCGGCCCCGGCTGGGTATCGATGCCCACCAGCTGGTACTTCCAGCGGGGCTGGGAGGAATACTTCACCGTCGTGCAATGGGACCAGCGCGGCGCCGGCAGCACCTACGCCGCCAACGACCCCGCTGCCGTCGCCCCCACCATGACGCCGGAGCGGATGATCGCCGACACCGAGGAAATGGTGAGCTGGCTGCGCAAGGAATTCGGCCGGGACAAAATCTTCCTGCTGGGCCATTCGTGGGGCACGTACCTGGGCCTTGAAGTCGCGCAGCGCCACCCGGACTGGCTGTACGCCTACATCGGCGTCGCCCAGATGACCAACATGCCGCAAAGTGAACGCGAGGGTTGGCAATTTGCCATGGACGAGGCAAAGAAGGCGTCCAACAAGGAAGCCATCGCGGAACTCAATTCGATCGCGCCCTACGGCGGCGGCGCGAAGCCCATCACGCTTGTCAGCTTGATGATCCAGCGAAAGTGGCTGAACCAGTTCGGCGGCATGGTCTACCGAAGGACAGGTGGCCAGGCGGAGGGTGCGGCCATGTCGTTATCGCCGGAATACACCGACACCGACGTGCAGAAGGTTGGCGAGGCCAGCCAGTACTCGCTCGACAAGCTACTGGCCAAGGTCCTGACGCTGGACCTCAGCCGTGTCCAGAAGCTCGACTGCCCGTTGGTGCTGTTCCTGGGAAGAAATGACCACAATGTCTCGTCCAGCCTTGCGGCGGCCTGGTTCGATAAAGTGCGCGCGCCATCAAAAAAACTGGTGTGGTTCGAGAACTCGGCTCATGAGGTGGCGGTGGAGGAGCCCGGGAAGACGCTAGTGTCCTTGGTGACGTATGTGCGGCCGCTGGCTGAGGATGCCTCTGTTCGTTGACGTCAATCACTCAAGCCAGGTGTTGAGAACGGGCCACAGTTGAACGCACGCTTCACCAGATCAACCGTCCTTCGGCAAACAGAAAGTCGGTGAAAATTTGATCGTCACGCTTTTCTGGCCAACGCCGCCCTGAAGATGGTCAAACTCGGACGCTGATATTTCAGTCCAAGGCGGAACTATCTTCCGGGGACAGCTGGTAACCGAAATGCGATAGCTCGCCTTGTCGGCCAGGACAAATGAACCCACTCCATATTTGTCAGTGGTCGACTTACGGAGAAAACTCCGGTGACACACAAAAAAGCACCGATACCTGTATAGCGACAACTCCGCACCGGGCATCGGGTTACCGGTATCGCGATTCACGACCGTAGCAACCACAGTCAAAGCCGACTTTGCCGCAGCTGCTCCGCATGAAGCAGTCAGGACAATCATGGCCATGAAGGCGATACGCCAGTTAACCCTATCGCGTGGCATCTATCTCGCTCCTAAATGACCACCGTGTACCGCTAAGGCGCTTGAGAGGTGACGAAACAATTCAAGGACAAGGGCCGCTGCGTTGCCGACCTTACTTCATGGGCGTGATTCGGTTCCTTCGACCCATTGCTCCTCTACTTCCTTGCAATCAATGTCGAACGCGTAGTTTGAGAGCTCGCCAGATATTCGCAAGCAGTCGCCGGCCTGTTCTGCCTCTAACGAAACCAACTCCACGACCTCGCTCTCAAAAATCTTCTCGGCCTGAAATTGGCAACTGGTTACCGAATGAAAAATCAGCCTTGCCTCTTTGGGGGCGCCGCCATCGGTCCAAAAGAGGTCCATGGTTATAGCCATGCGCAAATGGTCCAACTGCAATCCCTTCAGTTGAACACCCCAATACTTGTCCAGATCGACGGAAATCATGATGAATATCTCTTCACTACATCGTTAGCGCATGCAGGGCATGCCGTCATTGAGTTCGGTAGGAGCGCAGTACATTCCCAGTCGGTTTGTCTACCAACACGACGGGCGATCCCCCAAGTCTATTGGAAGGAAGTCGATACGTGACTTCCCATTTATCCTGACTGTCCGTCACCTGCAGGCAGAGGTCATCCGCCTTGAAGTCGGGATATGTCCGAAGGATGTAGTTCTTCGCGGTTTCGGCGACCACTCTTTGCGTACCGGAAAGGCTACCGCAGCTCGAGGAGGCAGTGCTGCACATTGGCGCCAACGCCAAGACCAGAAACGATACGAATGACAAGTTGGACCGCATGTGTTGACGCTCCCTGTGCTGCATCGTGATGGTCATTGCGACCTGACTTCCTCGGCTCCACATCTCGCTGGCCCGCCCGCGGTCAGAACAATTCTGACGATATGATCCACCATGCCGCCCGGGTTCATCACATAGTACTGTTTGTTAAAACCTAACACGACACCACAGGGCACAACGATACTTAGCTCGTTCTTGCTTACCCACCTGACACGCATTTCCCACGCATTGGTACGCATGATTTCATGGGTGGCGCTACCGTCCTTCTTCTGCAGGTAGACATGCGCGACATCCGAATCCGTCGCCCATGTACCAACTATGGATACGAGTGCCTTAACGCCACCATCCGGGCTAAGTTGTTCCGACTGCACCGTTCCCTTGACGGCGGTATCGTCGGAAGTGCACGCAGCCACCCCTGAAACCATCGCGAGAGCGAACAGTGCTCGACAAGACAAGACAGTTCTTTTGATAGTTCCTGTCACGCCAAGTCCTTGAGATTTTCGTCGAACCAGACATCTTCATAACCGCCCTCGCCGATCATGAATCTCCATCCAGGCGGCAGCCCGAGATAGGTAACAAACTGCGCGAATTCCGAGACAACGTGCTCGACGTGCAAGGGAAGAAAGAAACCAGGATCGGCCGAATAATCACCTGACCATATGTACCAGCCACATGTGTCGCCATTAGGGACGTGCCTGAGGCCGTTTAGTGGCAGCTTCCCTTCCAGCGCAGATGCCGAGATCCCCAGCCTCTCCGCAAGACCTGGAATCAGGCAGTCAGCTTCGTACTTGCTGCAGATTCCCTTTTGCTTGCTGACAACGTTGTCGTACAGATACGCTTTCATCGTCGCCGAATCACCCATCATTCGGCCTCTCTTCTTCAATTTCCCTCGCATGCGAAACGTTCGACTACCTTGGCATCTAGAATCTTGGCGCCCTTCAGCCCAACCACCCCTTGGATTGTTTCGATGTGGTAATTGAAATCGCAAGACTCTCCAATCCTCGGCAGGCGTTGCTTCTCCGTGATGTATGGGATGAATACCTTGGTCGGGGAGGAGCCCGCTGTATCCTCAACCGAAATCTCGACCCAGGTGCTTAGAACGCCGGAAAGTGGCGGCCTCTCTGACATCGCGACGACGACCCCTCGCACGGTTCTGGAAGTTGAGACATCAGCGCCCATCGCAGTCGACTGGGCGAAGACAAAGGCCATCGTAACGATTCTTGCGAGATTGAATTGACGCGACATGACTTGTCCCCTCCTTCACGTTCAAGTCTCGAGCATCCTGAGTAGGTCCAGCGCATATTCCTTGGACAACGCCCCCTGGATATCGGGGTTCGCCAAGTCGTGCAGGCCGGCCTCGATCGCATCCTTGTGCCGTTCTCGTTCGTCGACGTCTACGTCATCCCGGCATTCCAGGGCTTCGGCCCAATTCGACACTGTCGCCCCTTCCAGTTGGCCGTCGACATAACGCTTTAGAACGGAGATGAAATCGCTTCGCCGAACTAGCACTGGCGGCCCAACGTAGTCCCATTCGAAGGAACGAAGTGCGCCAACGATTGCATCCAGGGGGTGGTCAAGGGCAATCAATGCGCGAACAAGCTCGAGTCGTTGCAGGTCAGACATTACAAGACCTAGTTATCGCATAGGACTGGGAATCGCATGAAGACGGTCCCACTTGCGTTGCGGCGAGGCAACACTTGCCCACGCAATCCGGATGCCAACAATGCCTTGAATTCATGGCGACTGCGGATGAACAGCAAACATATCCACGCATATTTTCGACGCAGTATCTTGGCTGGGTGAGGAATCTACGATTCCAGCCCAAAGGGCCTCTACGTGTTGTTTCTTCGCCCTTTGCGAAATCAAGTCGAGCTCCTGTTTTCCAGGTTGATAACCCAGGCTTCGAAGCAGTTGGGCTGACTGTAAGTTGTCGGTACCGAGCGCGAACAACAACGGAAACTTTGGATAGCTACCAGGAGATAGGTCAACGCCGTAGTCAGCCATGATGCAAATTGCACGGCCTGCACCAGGACTCATTGCGTATGTAAGCGCCTCGCTCCCCCCACCCTCCAGGGAATTGACATCGACGCCTCCTGCCAAGACAACTCCGAGCGCTTCAGGGTCGTTCACAGCGATTGCCGTACGGATTGCGTCCCTCCCCTCCTTCTCAAGAACGCCTGGCCGCCGTAGCAAGGTGACGATAATGTCAAGGAAGTGCTCCTGAACCGCATTGACGAGCGCCCCTCCCGGATACCTGAAGCTGTCGACGTCTCCCGTAAGTATTGCCCGACGTTGCGCAGACGCCGGTGAGTACCTCGGTGACTGCGAAATTCCCTCGGAAACGCGAAACTTCTTCGTGTGTTCGCCTTCCGGGGTGCCGTCGGCGAACGCCCTTCCCACCGAACACACAGCTACGGCAATCGCAACATAGGCGAGCAGCCCTTCCCTGCGCATGAATTGTTTCCCCCTACGTGCCAATGAATGCCAGGCGCAAGAACATACGAATGCGCGACGTTCGGCCATCCACCCTGGCGCGTCCATAGGATTTCTTCCTAGGCCATGCCGGCAAGTAATGTTCGGTGATGCTGCACTGCAGCTTGCCGGACCTGGACGGATTTCCATTAGTATTAAATACTACTATTTAAAAATTGGACGACCCGAACACCCCGGCGGAATTGATACGCGCACCTGCGTAGGGTCTGTTGCGCGCACCGACTTCATGGGCATTCGCGCTTCGTTATAAGGTGACTGATGGACGTGTTGCGCCTGAACAATTCCCGCCTCGGCGTCGAGATCCTGCCCCAGGTGGGCGGAGGGCTGGCCCGTTTCGCATGGCATGGCCGTAGCGAGCCCGTAGCTTTGATGCGTACTGGCGATCTCACGCTCAAGGTACCCGGCGGCGGTCCGGACCCGAACCAGCTCGCCTGCTATCCGTTGATACCGTGGAGCAACCGCATCGCCGAAGGCGGCTTCACCGTCGACGGCCATCGCATCGCCTTGTCGGCAAACCGGCATGACGAGCCCTTCCCCATCCACGGCAGTGGCTGGCAGCGCCACTGGCAGCCGCAGATTGTCAGCGAACATGAAGCCCTGCTCGTCCTCGACGAAACGACGCCGGATGGCTGGGCCTACCACGCAAGCCTGCGCTACCTGCTGCAAGGCGACGCGCTGCATGTGGAACTGCAGGTCACCAATACCGGCAAGACGGCCCTGCCCTTCGGCCTCGGCCTGCATCCTTTCTTTCCCTGCCACGGTGAGGCGACCCTGTACGCGCCGGCGTCCGAGGTAGGTATCACCGAAGGCGATTCGCCACTGCCCGTGGACTTCGTCGAGGTGCCGCCCGCCTGGGATTTCCGCCAGGATAAAGCCTTGCCGGAAGGCCTGAACCATAGCTTTCGCGCGTGGAACGGCGACGCGGTCATTTCCTGGCCGCGCCTTGGGTTGCACCTGCATGTGGAGACCGACGTCCACGCCTTCGTGATGTATACGCCGACCGGTGAGGACTTCTTCTGTTTCGAACCCGTCGACCATGCGATCAACGCCGTCCATCTCCCAGGCGGCCCGGTCGCCAACGGCATGACCATGCTGGCGCCGCAAACCGGCTTCGCCCGCCACTTCGTCTTCCGCGTGGTGGACGATACCCTCGCTGCAAGCGGCAGGCCCGATCAGGACAACAAGGCATGACCCAACGACTCGAAGGCAAGAAAGCGCTGATCACCGGCGCCGGCAGCGGTATCGGCGGTGCCATTGCCGAACTGTTCGCGCGCGAAGGCGCCGACCTTGCATTGCTCGATATGGATGCCGAGGCGGTGGTCCGGCTTGGCCAGGAACTGCATGCCCGGACCGGCCGTCGTTGCCTGCCCTTGCATGCGGATGTCACGGATGCGGCGCGGATCAACGCCTGCTTTGCCGAGGCTGTCGGCACGCTCGGTCGCATCGATATTCTGATCAATTGCGCTGGTGTAAACGTCTTCCGCGATCCACTGACCCTCGAAGCTTCCGACTGGGATCGTTGCTTCGACGTCAATCTGCGCGGCGCGTGGCATTGCATCAGCGCGGCCCTGCCGTCGATGCTGGCCAATGGCTACGGGCACGTCGTGAATATCGCCTCCGTGCACGGCCACAAGATCATCCCGGGCAGCTTTCCTTATCCCGTGGCCAAACACGGCCTGATCGGCCTCACCCGTTCGCTTGGTATCGAGTACGCCAGTCGCGGGCTCCGCGTGAATTCGATCTCGCCCGGCCTGATCATGACGCCAGCCGCAGAACGCTGGCTGGCCTCCTGCCCCGATCCGGAAGCGGAGCGCCAACGCCAGGCCGACCTGCTGCCCAACAAGCGCATCGGCGAACCTTCCGAGGTTGCCTACACCGCGCTATTCCTGGCCAGTGATGAAGCGCGCTTCATCAACGCCACCGACATCCTCATCGACGGTGGACGTAGCCAGCTGTACCACGCTTAGGTTGGGAAGATTGGGGGTCAGAGTAATTACTCTGACCCCGTCGAGCCCAGGCGTCGCTCGATTTCCTCCAGCGATACGCCGGAAGTCTCCGGCACACGCTGCCAGATGAACGCAAAGCCCGCCGCGCAGATCACCCCGTAGAACCAGAAACTCCCGGCCGGTCCGAGGTGTGCGTTGAGCCACGGAAAGGTATACGTCAGCACGAAGCAAGCGATCCATAGCGCGAACACGCCCAGCGCCACTGCCTGCGCACGGATGTGCTCGGGGAAGATCTCCGACAGCAATACCCAGGTCACCGGTGCCAGCGTGGTTGCGTACACCGCGATGGCCGCAAGCACCAGGATCAGCACCGGCAAGCCGAGGATATGCATTGCGTAAGCCGCGCCGATCAGCGCATAGATCACCGTCAGTGCACCGGCGCCGAGCAGCATCAGCTTGCGCCGCCCCCAGCTGTCGACCAGGCGCAACGCCACCAGGGTAAACACCAGGTTCACCGAGCCGGTGGCGACGATCGACTTCAGCGTGTCGTTGATATCGAAGCCGGCGGAAGCAAAGATATCCTGCGCGTAATTGAAGATCACGTTGATACCGCACCATTGCTGGAATATGGCCAGCACGATGCCTATCACCAGCACCGGACGCACCTTCTTCGCCAGCAGCGCGCGCATCGGCGTGGCCTGGTGCTCCGTGCGGTTCTCGTGCATCGCCGTAAGCACTTCGCTCGCATAGGCAATGCCACCGATCCGTTCCAGTACCCGTCGCGCATCACCATCACGCCCCGCCTTGCTCAGCCAGCGCGGGGATTCGGGAATGATCAGGACCAGCAGCAGGAACAGGATGGCGGGCACGCCCTCGCCGAAGAACATCCAGCGCCAGCCGCTCTGCACATTCCAGCTCTGCAGCAGCGCCACCGCATCCAGCCCGGGCGGCACCGGCCGCGCGATCCACATATTCACCAACTGGGCGAGCAACACGCCGACCACGATGGTCAGCTGGTTGATCGCCACGAACAGGCCACGGCTCTTCGCCGGGCTGACCTCGGCGATATACAGCGGCGAAAGCCCCGAGGCCAGGCCAATGCCGATGCCACCGACGATGCGGAAGATGGCAAACACCGTGACATCGTTGGCCATGGCCGTGCCGATCGCGCAGGCCACGAACAGGATGGCCGCGATCACCAGCGCCGGCCGGCGGCCGAAGCGGTCGGCGAGCATACCGGCCACCACCGCTCCACCGACACAGCCGACCAGGGCCGAACTCATCAGCCAGCCGGACATGGCCGGATCGTGCACGGCGAAGTACGCTTCGTAGAAGAGCTTGGCGCCGCCGATCACCACCCAGTCGTAGCCGAACAGCAGCCCGCCCAACGCGGCCACCAGGCAGATCAACCAGAGGTAAAGTGGGTTCGCCACCGAGGGTTCAATGGCTTCGGTTTGCACCTGCATCGAGCGGATACTCCTTCGGATGCGTGTTGCATTGCAGCGTGAGGCTTGCGGAAAAATAATATTATATGATCCTAGGATTCGATCAAGGTATTCGGGGAACCAAGTGAAGCCAACGAAGATCTCCATGGCCGCGGCCATCCTGGCGCTGGGTAGCGCGTGCCTTGCCGCGAAGCCGGCGACACCGACCTCCGCCCCGATCCACTACGACGCGGACCATAAAACCTTCCGCATCGACGCCGGCAAGATTACCTACGCCTTCGGCGTGAACGAAGACGGCATCCTGCAGACGCTCTACTGGGGCGCGCATCTGGCGCCGGACGATGCGGTCGGTAACGCCACGCCGCCGAAGTCGCGATCCTCCTTCGACGCCATCGGCGCCAACACGCCGCAGGAGTATGCCGGCTGGGGCGGTCCGATTACCGTCATGCCGGACCTGAAAGCGCATTTCGCCGATGGCAACCGCGACCTGATTCTTCGCTACGAGAATTACAAGATCGACGACGGCGGCCTGCAGGTCACCCTGGGCGACAAGGCCGCCAAGGTCAGCGTGATCCTGCGCTACGTGGCGGACCCGGCCACCGGCATCATCGGTCGTTCGGCCCGAATCGAAAACCACTCGGCCCAGGTGGTCACCCTCGACCGTGTTGCCGCGGCCAGCTGGAACCTGCCGGCGGCCACCGATTATTCGCTGCGCTACCTCACAGGCACCTGGGCCGCCGAATGGCATGTGCGCACACGGCCGCTGACACCGGGCGCCACCGATCTTGAAAGCCGTCGTGGCTCCACGGGCGATGAGAACAATCCCTGGTTCGCCATCGAGCGCGGCGGCAACTGGAACGAATCGCACGGCCATGTATGGTTTGGTGCGCTGGGTTGGAGCGGTTCGTGGAATATCCACATCGACCAGGACATATTGAACCAGGTGCGGGTCACCGGCGGTTTCAACCCCTTCGATTTCAGCTATCCGCTGAAACCGGGCGAGGGCCTGGATACGCCGGTGTTCTACGCCGGTTATACCGATGATGGCATCGGCGAAGCTTCGCGCCTGATGCACCAGTTCGAAGTCACCCGCATCCTGCCCGGCGGGCCGAAGCCGAAGCTGCGCCCGGTGCTCTACAACTCCTGGGAAGCCACTGAGTTCAATGTCAACGAACCCGACCAGGAGCGGCTGGCCGAAAAGGCCGCCTCGCTCGGCGTGGAGCGCTTTGTCGTCGACGACGGCTGGTTCGGCGCCCGCAACAGCGACAAGGCGGGGCTGGGCGACTGGGTGGTCAATCGCGAGAAATTCCCCAATGGCCTGAAGCCTCTGATCGACAAGGTCCATGGACTGAAGATGAGCTTCGGTCTTTGGGTTGAGCCGGAGATGGTCAACCCGGACAGCGACCTGTATCGCCAGCACCCGGACTGGGTACTCAACTTCCCGGACCGCCAGCGCAGCCTCGGCCGCCACCAGCTGGTGCTGAACCTTGCCCGCCAGGATGTCCGCGACTATGTCTTCAACGCGCTGGACAAACTCCTTACCGAGAACGACATCCAGTTCCTGAAGTGGGACTACAACCGGAACTGGTCGGAGCCCGGCTGGCCGCAGGTCGCGCCGGAAGATCAGCAGAAGGTCTATGTCACCTACGTGCAGAACCTCTACGACATCATGCGCCGGCTGCGCGAACGTCACCCGGGCATCGAGATCGAATCGTGTTCGGGCGGCGGTGCCCGGGTAGACCTGGGCGTGATGGGCCTGACCGACGAGGTCTGGCCTTCGGACAATACCGACCCTTCCGACCGCCTATCGATCCAGGATGGTCTCTCCTATGCCTATGCTCCGGCGGTGATGATGGCCTGGGTGACCGGTTCGCCGAACTGGGTCAACAAGCGCAGCAGCTCGCTGGACTTCCGTTTCCTGTCCTCCATGCAAGGAGGCCTGGGTATCGGCGCGAAGATCGAAGAGTGGACGCCGGCCGAGGACGCTACCGCGCGCAACTACATCACCGCTTACAAGAGTATCCGCGCCACCGTCCAGTTGGGCCGCCTGTATCGCCTGCTGTCTCCGCAGGACCGCGCGCCGTACTCCGCGACCGAGTCGGTCGCCGCCGATGGCAGCCAGGCGGTGCTATTCGCCTTCCTTCGCCAGGGCCAGGAGGCGCAGGCTTACCCGACGCTCCATCTGCAGGCGCTGGACAGCACGACCCGTTACCGGCTTCGTACCATCCACGGCAAGCTCGCGGCCGACACGCCGGCGGAGGCCAGCGGTGCGTACTGGATGAACCACGGCATCGATATCGACTTGCGTGGCGACCTGGACGCCGCCGCCGTGGTGTTCGATCGCGTCGGCCCCCAGGGGCGCGGCGGCCGCTGATCGGCCGCCTTCGCCATCAGGAGGTCGCGGATTTGCCGGGCCGGTGGTGGACGTTGCTGCGCGAGTCGGCCACCAGCTTCAGCATGCCCTGGCGCGCGACTTCCGGCTGACGCCGGCGGACCGCGTCATAGACCTTGAAGTGTTGCGGCAGTGCCAGCTTGAAATTGGCCGAGTTCCGCGCCGACATCACGAAGTAGGTGCCCAGCGCGGTTTCGATCACCGAGAACAGCGACGTCAGCAAGCCGTTGTTGGTGGCCCGTAGCAAGGCTTCATGGAAGGCGAGGTCCGCGGTCGCCCAGGCATCGAGATCTTCGGAAGCGGCCATGGCTTCGTACGCGTCCTTGATCACGGTCAGCTGTTCGGGCGTGTGCCGGCGCGCGGCCGCGGCCGCGGCTGCCGGTTCGATGATCTCGCGCATCTCCACCAGCTCCTCGATGAAGGTATCCGTCGGCATCGAGGAGAAGCGCCAGGCCAGCACGTCCGCATCGAGCTGGTTCCAATGGACCGCCTCGCGCACCCGGGTGCCCGTTTTCTGGCGCGACTCGATCAGGCCCTTGGCCGAGAGCACCTTCATCGCCTCGCGCAGCGCCGTACGGCTTACGCTCATGCTTTCGGCCAGCAGTTCTTCCCGGGGCAGGCTTTGGCCCGCCTTGAGTTCGCCGCTGACGATCTGTTGCCCCAACTCCTGGATCACCTGATTGTGCAGGCTGCGCACAACTATGGGTTTTACCATTCGCGTGTTCCCTTTTTGTACTACAAATTACGTATAGCAGGTTGGCTTCGGGACGTCATCTGCCGTGTTGCGGCGCACGCCCGCATGTCTCGCGCGCTGAGACATGCGCCCTCTACGATAAAGCCATGTCCGACCCCCTGCCCACCCTGCGTGTCCATAAAGGACGCGGCGCCGCTTCCAATCCGGAAGGACGCTTCGAGCATACCCGGCACCAGGCCGAGGACGATGGCTGGCTGCGCGAAGTCGAAGAGGTCCCGCGGCCCACCACGGAGGTGCGCGAGGAACGCGCCCGCAGCGTCATCAGCCGCAACGACTCCCCCGACGTCGGCTTCGACCAGGCGATCAATCCCTATCGCGGTTGCGAGCAGGGCTGCATCTATTGCTATGCCCGTCCCTCCCACGCCTACCTGAACCTGTCACCGGGTCTGGACTTCGAAACGAAGCTCTACGCCAAGACCAACCTGGAAGATATTCTCCGCGGCGAACTGAGCAAGCGTAACTATATTTGCAAGCCGATCAACATTGGCAGCAACACAGACCCGTATCAGCCCATCGAGAAGAAATGGCGCCTCACACGCGCCGCCCTGGCCTTGCTCAATGAATGCAGCCATCCGTGCACCATCGTGACGAAGAACGCCCTGATCGAACGCGATCTGGACATTCTCGTACCCATGGCCGAGCGCAATCTCGTTCAGGTCTTCGTCTCGATCAACTCGCTGGACAACAAGCTGGCGTCGAAGCTGGAACCGCGTGCGAGCGCGCCCCACCGGCGCATGAAGGCGGTGGAGACGTTGGCAAGCGCGGGCGTTCCGGTGGGCGTGCTCGTGGCGCCGATCATTCCGGCCCTCAACGAACGCGACCTGGAGGCGATCATCGAGCAGGCGGGCGTTGCCGGTGCGAGGTCGGCTGGATATACATGCGTGCGCCTGCCCCATGAGTTGAAGCAGCTGTTCCGGGAGTGGCTGGAGTTCCACTACCCGGACCGCGCTTCTCACATCATCAGTCTCATCCAACAGATGAATGGCGGGAAAGACTACGACTCCAACTTTGCAACACGTATGCGCGGGCAAGGGGTATTCGCGGACATCATTCGCAAACGGGTACAAGTGGCTTCGCGCAAGGCGGGATTGAATCGTGCGTGGGACACGGCGCTCGATACGTCGCAATTCGTGCCGCCGAGGATTGCGTCGCCGCAGGGAGAACTGTTCTGATCGACGCTGCGGGGCCGAGCCATCGCTGACTCGGCCCGCTCAAATGCCGTCGATGACCCAGTACCGGCGTTACGACACTATGCCCATGTTGGCCAGGCTGGGGTGAACGTCCCGAAATGGGATTACGCTTTCCAGAAGCGAACCCAGGTGAAGAATCGTCGATTCGGCAAACCACGGCGATACCAGCTGCACACCGACCGGCAAGCCATCCTTGCTCGTGCCAAAGCGCAACGACAGTCCCGGCAACCCCGTAACGCTCAAGGGCGCAGTCGCATCCATCACGTGCAGGGAAGAGACCGTCTGGCCATTGATGACGAACTCCGCGGCGTCGTGAGCGTGCGCCGGCACCGGCGTCACCGGGCAAAGCAGCGCGTCATAGCGAGCGAAGTACTGGGCGAAGCCGTCACGCATCGTCTCGATCTGTTGTCCGGCGATGACGAAATCTTCGATCGACGTGTCGGGTGTGTCGAAGACGCCCTGGACATGCTTGTAGATCAGATCTTCATGCCCGGCCGTCGCCTTCCTGAAGGCGGGCTTCGTCTCCATCGCCTGAAGCTTCCAAAGGAGTTCCAGGGCATTGATCTGCTCAAGCACGGGGATACGCACCTCTTCGACGATAACCCCCACGCTCTTCAGCGCCTCCGCAGCTGCCTTGACCGTTGCCGCGACGTCGTTGTCGATCGCGCCGAATCCCGGCTCGACGAGCCAGCCAACGCGGAGCGGCCGGTTCGGAGCGGCTCCAACGCCGGCATCCAGGCTAAGCGGGCTCGTGGAGAACCCATCGGCGCCGTCGGGACCTGCCAGGAGCGAATAAGCCAGTGCAATATCGCGAATCGATCGGGCCATCGGGCCGGCGTGCCAGAAGCGGCGCGGTACTCGCGGCCAGATGCCAGTCATCGGGATCCGACCGTGCGTCGCCTTCAAGCCGATGACGCCGGTCAGTGCGGCCGGCCCGCGAACGGAGATGGCAACGTCCGTCGCAAGACCGATGGGCGACATGCCTGCGGCGATGGCCGCCGACTCGCCGCCACTTGAGCCACCGGGGGTGCGGTCAAGGTTCCAGGGATTGAGCGTACGGCCCGAGAGCAGGTTGTCGCTCTCGATCCAGTAGGAGAATTCGGGAAGATTGGTCTTGGCAAGAAGGATACCGCCTGCCTTCTTTATACGTGCAATGCTGGTTGCATCGGCGTCGGGAATGCGACCCTTGAAGATCGGCGAGCCCAGCTGGGTGAGCACGCCAGCCGTATCGAACGAGTCCTTCGCCGTGAACGGAACGCCATGCAGCGGACCGAGCTTTTCACCCGCAAGGACAGCGGCCTCTGCCGCTTTGGCGTTTTTTAGCGCATCGTCGGCGACGGCGACGATGGCATTGATGTTGGGATTGACCAGCTGGATGCGGTCGATGTGCGCCTGCACGACCTCTACCGGTGAAACTTCCTTGGTACGAATCAGCTCAGCGAGTTTGGTTGCATCTTGGTAGACGAGTCCGGTGTTCATAGGAGTTTCTCGAAGTGTTAGGTGGCGGTTAACAAAGGTCAGGAAGCGAGCCTACCTAACGTTTGTTAGGGTAAAGCATAGGGATCATACTATGCCCCGTCAAATGCTTTTCGCGAAAGCCGGGTTTGGCCTTGGCCCTGGCTCTTGCGAGAATGAGCCACGAGAAAGCAGAACCAGATCCATCGAGGACAGATTCTTGGATAGTCAGACAGGCACAAGCTCCAGGGACAAGATCCTGGAAGTTGCGACAAAGATCGCGCAGGCGCATGGCTATGGCGGCCTGAACCTCCGTGCGCTTGCTGAGAAAGTTGGCATCAAGGCTGCCAGCCTCTATCACCACTTCCCGAGCAAGGCCGACCTGGCAGCCGCCGTCGCCAAGCGCTACTGGGAAGACGCGGCGGCAGGACTGGAGGTGCTGTCCTCGAAGACTTCAGATCCGTCCGATCGACTGCGGCGATTTCCAGGAACGTTTCGAAGGGCTCTGGAGAACGACAATCGCATGTGCTTGTGCAGTTTCATGACTGCCGAGTTCGACGATCTTCCCGACGCCGTGAAGAAGGAAGTCGAGATATTCACCGACGTCAATGTCGCGTGGCTAGCCAAGACTCTTGTCGCGGCGGGAATCGTAGGCAGCAAGGATGCCAAAAAGCGAGCTCATGCCATATTCGCTGCCGTAGCGGGCGCGCAGCTGATGGCGCGTGGCCGCGCCGATATCAAGCTCTATGATGCCCTGATAAAGAACTATCAGGCGGCTGGACTCCTGCCATCGTAGGTGCTCCCACGTACTCCAGGGATGGCCGCTGATCTAGTCAGTCGTACGCCGCTATCCGCACACGCGCTCCCCGCACAAGCTGGTACACAGCCACCGTCCCCCAGCTAAGCAATACCGCTCCCACGAACACCAGCATGCCCTTCACCGCGCCCGGCCACGCCAACCCGAGCAAGCCGAACTGCAGCCAGGTAACGAATGGATAGTGCAGCAGGTAAATGCCAAACGCATCGTGGGTAAGGGCGTCGAACATCCGGATCGGCCGGGTGGCGAAGCGCAGGAAGATGGCCAATGCCGCGAACGATGAAACCAGGCCTGAAACCACGAAAGCCACGTCGGTGAACACCACCAGTGCACGTGATGGATGCAGGTTGGACACCACCATCACGAACGCCACCACCAGCACCAGGTAGGCCACGGGCGCCGCGATCATCCAGCCGATCCAACGTTGCGCCAACCGGCTGCCTTCGGCAAGCAATCCATTCGCCACGCCGCCGGCGCCCAGCACTACGCCTGTGGCGAAGTAGCAGGCATACAACAACACACGCGATGTCTGTACGAAGAACGGGCCGGCGTGTGCCCACTGGAACGGATCGACAATGAGCGCCAGGACGAGGTATGCACTCGATGCAACGACCGCGAGCACGCCGAAACAGGCTAGCGGCGAACGCAATGACAACCACCGGCCGAGCGCGTCCGGGCCGTCGGGCGCAAGGCGATAGACCAGCGCTGTGATCGCGTCGAATACCAACAGCACCCAAAGGAACCACGCCGGCCCAGCCGGCCATGCTCCCAGGCCCAGCCACGTCTGGACGAATCCCGCCACACCCTCCCCACCGCTTTGCAGGTAAGTCGGGTAGTACGCCAGCGGTGCAACCAGCGCAGCCGCCCAGAGGAAAGGCACGCCCAGGCGCAGCAAGCGACTTCCCACGTAAGGCGCCGCAGCCTTCCTCCGCAACGAAGGCCAGGTAAATAATCCCGACAACAGGAACATCAACGCCATGAAGAAGGCATCGTTGAAGCCCACGAAAAGATCCACGCCGGCGAAGCGATGCGCGTCGACCACGGGAAACGCCGTCCACAACCAGCCTGGTGCATCCATCGCCGTGGGCGCCGGTCGTAGGGGTGATAGGCCAATACCGCATGGTGGGCCACCACCAGCAGCGTGATGAAGGCGCGCAGGTATCCAAGCGCCGTGAAACGCGGCGCGGTGTTGCCAGTAACGGACATGTCAGTTCCCCGTGGGTGGTTTTACAGTGCGCCGGCGACGTCGCAGCAAGGCGGCGTAGACCAGCGAAGGCAGCACGACGAGCACTGCCGTCAACGCAAGCAGGCCGTTGAAGGCCCCCTGCGCGTGATGCCGAAGCATGAAAGTGCCTGCCTGCAGATCGTTGGCATGCCAGGCGACCGCGTGTTCGCCCCAGGCGTAGTCGTGGGCCACGGCGATGGCTCCGGCAGCGGCGGTCCAGCCCACGGCGTAAGCGCCGATGGCGAACTTGCCGATGGCCATCGCGCCAAATCCAAGCACCCCGATGCCTAGCGTGCCGGCCGCAACCGCGCCCACCGCCACCGAACCCACCGACACCAGCCCCACCGACACGGCGCCGACGCTGATGCCGCCTACCGAGACGGCACCGAAAGCGAACAGCACGCCGAAAGCGCGGTCGCCCGCAGCGATCCAGCCTCGGGCCCATCCACCATCGACCGGTGGCGTACCAAACTGGATGTGCACCAGCGGCAGCCCGAGCAACGTCCAGGCGCTGCGATATTCACCGAAAGCAGCCGGCCTACCGGCTTCGGGCAAGAAGCTTTGCGGATGCGCACGTTGTTCGGCGGCACGAAGCACACGTAATTCCCGGGTAAAGCGCAACACGACCAGGCATAACCAGATGGCGAACAGCAGCGGCAGGCCTATGCCGGCCAGCGCGAAGAGCATCGGATGCTGCAACCAGAAGCCGCCGGCAAACGTAAAGGCCAGCAGCAACGGGATGAACACCAGCAGGCCCACGGCGATCATGCGCAACTGGCCCCATACCCTGGACCGCTCGCGGGGCGTCACGGCTGCATCCAGGCTCGCCCGCACGCCAAAGTAAGCGCCGATGGCGCCGATGGCCGGCCCCGCGAACCACTGCAGCACCGACACCAGGCTCATGGACTTGGCCATGGCGCCGGCCTTCGCTGCGGCGGTGGATGTTGCGGCCGCCACGGCCGCCGGACCGATCGGCAGCGCGGCGATCACCGCGCGGGTGAAGTCCGCGCTTGGCACGCTGCGGGCCAGCGCGCCTTCCACGAAGCCGGTGATATGTTCATGCAACAACTTGCGGCCGCGGGACAACCGCTGCCTGGCGGCATCGAGGCTGATGTCCAGCGCATCGGCCACCGCTTCGACGGATTGATGTTCGCGGTAATACAGCACCAGGGGTTCGCGGTAGATAGGCGGGATCTCGCCAATGGCGCGCCACAGCAAGGTCTGTTCTTCGTCGCTGATCGCGGCGTCCACCGGCAATGGATCGGTGTCGATGGCCTGGGCCGCGTCATCCAGTGCCGAGGCCGAATGCGCCGGCTCACGACCAGCCTGCCGCAAGCTGCCATGCGCGATGTTCCGCGCAATGCCGCATAGCCACGCGCGAAGACGTTCGGGTTCACGCAATTCGGGCAGGCTTCGCCACGCCGCCAGGAAGGTTTCCTGGGCGAGGTCTTCGCTCTGGCTGATATTCCCGGTGGCGCTGTAGCCGATGGAGCACACCAGCGACTGGTACCGGGAGACGATGCGGGCAAAGGCCGCGTGACTACCGGCGACGCTCTGGGCAACCAGGTTGGCGTCGTCGGTGGCGGTTGGGGATGGCGCGATCATGGTCATGGCAAGACATAAGTGGCTGCCTGGCGGAAAAGGTGACAAGCCGCCACCGGATTTACGATTCCCATGCCCACGATGTTCCCGCCCCTCCCCCTTTTGCCGATGATCAGGCGTACTGCGCTTCGCCGTTGCCGAACGACCAGTTTTCCTTCTTCACTTCCACCAGGTTGATCATGACATCCTGCTTGCGCACGCCGGTCGCCGCGTGGATGCCATCGGCGATGCCCTGGTAGAGCTTCTTCTTCAGTTCAAGCGTGCGCCCCTCGTTCATGGTGATCTGCACCAGGATGAAGTCGTCCGTGCGCTCGATACCCAGGTAAGTACGATCGAACACCAGGCGGGCCGGATCATGTTCGGTGATCACCTGGAAGCGGTCGTTCTGCGGTACGCCGATGGCGAGCATGGCGTCGTAGACAGCCTGGCCGATGGCCTTGACGTGTTCGGGGGACTTGCCACGGGCAAGTTCGATGCGGGCAATGGGCATGAAAGACTCCGGTGTGGGTGGGGATGGTTGCTTCAGGCGCGAAGTTTACGAGCGGCAGGTGTCGGCCTGCGCGGGGAACTGCCCGACGCACCAGTTCACCCACTTGCGCTTCACCTGGGCGCGCTGGCCCGGATCCACCGTGTGCAGGTTATGGCTGCCTATGGCAGGCCCCTGGGGAGCGATCTCGCGCAGCAGCACCACTACTGCGTCGTGCACTGTCCATGGCTGGAACTGGCGGTCGTGGATGTGTCCCGGGCGATTGGGCAGGATGATCGATCGTTCGGCCAGTGGCCGGCCATCGCCCAGGTGCGGCACGAGACTTGGCACGGCGGCCTTGCCCATGCCGACCAGGACCTCGACGGCATGCGCCTGGGCCTTCGAATCCTTCGTGGTGTCGTCGACGAGCCTGGATACGGTGGCGGCGTCCGAGACGGGGTCAGAGTAATTACTCTGACCCCCGACGCTCTGGGCATTGCCGATCCCTACCGGCAGGACAGCCAGGGCCAACGCCATCGCAGCAGCCAGCGGCATCGTTTTCATGACCTTGAAGATTACCACCGAAGCCCTGCCGATTGGGCTAGCATTTGCCCAGCCGCGCAAACGCCGGCAGGAGGTAACCGCTTGGCGATGAAACGATTCCTGGCATCTTTCGTCGCCCGGCGTGGCATCGGCGGCGGCGAGGCCAATGCCGCTTTCCGCGTGCCGACCATCGCCGCGGACGAGCTCCCGCTCGAACCGGTCTCGCACCCGCCCTCCGACAACGACGTGCTGATGCACGAACACGAGTGGGCCCAGCTTGAGCTGCTGCCCGCCACCCGGCTGCCCGAGATCCGCCGGCACCTGGCTGCCATACGTGTCGCGGCGGGCGTGAACGCGGTGGACGGTGGATGGTCCACGGCGCATCCGCGGCGGCTGCAACGGGGCGTGGTGTTGGCAGGCCCCGAGCCGCTGCGCTTGCTGGAAAGGACACTGAAGTTGCCCGCGGGTGTCGCGCCCACCCTGTTTGCCAGGCAAGGCGTGGCCGGCCGGCTGAGCGGTGGCTTCAGTTTCCCCGTGCATCCGCAGGCCACGCTTTATGGCTACGTCACCGCGCACCACGTGCCGGTGCTGGGATTGCTGCCTGGCGACTCGGCCGATGATGCCGCCTTGTTCAGCGCACTCAACCTGTTGCCGCAAGCGTGGGGGCTGCTACTGGTGGACTGGTGCGCGCAACGCGTGCTCGGTCAGGACGGCCTGGTGCTGTAACGCATCTGATACACCCTTCGCAGGCGTTTTCACGCAAAGTGCCGCGCCTGGCGTGCCGATGGATTTCAAGTGCGTGAAATTCTCGTGGATGCTTGAGCCGCATTCTCACGTTCTGTAACAGCGGTGAGTCGGTTCGACGATGCGAACGTACTGTCGAAGGCTTTCGGGTTGTGTTGCGCGATCAAGTACATCATTGACTAATAAAGCGTTTTTTGAATTATCCGGGCGATCTCCGGGCCCGGGCACGGTTGTTGCTCCTTTTGCTTCCGTCAGCGGTTGCCTTGCATTCGGGTGACCGTCGAGAACAGGGGGTTCGCATCCGCTACATTCTCCGGAGGTTTCATCATGCGCAAGACTCTCCTCGCCACGGCTATCGTCGTTGGCATCGGTTTAACCCTGCCGGCCATGGCCGACGACACACTGACCGGCGGTGCCGGCGCCAGCGCCCAGCGCCATTCGCTGGCGGTACAGGATTCGGGCAACGACAGCTCGAGCAACCGCAACAACAACTCCAGCACGCATTTCCGCGACGACTCCAACTCGTCGACGGGCGACAACCGCAACAACGATGGCCACGCATCGGCCAGCGGCCTTGGCGCAGCCTCGGCCAATAACGGTGGTACCGCCACCTCGAATGCTTCAGATGCATTCAACACGTCGAACGCGATCGCCACCAGCAGCTTGAGTGGCGAAGTCACCGACATCCGCATCCATGACATCGGCAACGTCGCCAGCAATTGGGGCAATGCCAATGGTGGCCACGGTGGCGATGGCGGCGCAGGGCTGGGCGGCATAGCGGCCGGCGCCAGCGGCGGTGATGGCGGCAACGGCGGTCGGGCACGTGCCAACGGTAGTCATGCCGGTGGCTCGGGTGCGGACAGTGGCGATGCGGGCGGTGCCAGCCTTGCCGGTGGCAGCGAGAGCAATGGCTCGAACGCAACCCACATCCGGACGCGCGAACGCGGTGCAGGCGATAACTCCGGTTCGCCCACGGGCGGCACGGGCACCTGGTCGGCCACCGGTGGTACATCCGGCGACGGCACGGGCACCAGCGGCTCAGCGACCAGCACGGGCGGTACGTCCGGTGATTCGCTGG